>Ga0302320_10003517_pt1 | contig 36332 bp, 28 predicted proteins | sample Bog_T0_3_FD_202130 | JGI IMG/M metagenome (GOLD analysis project Ga0302320, IMG submission 202130) | Peat permafrost microbial communities from Stordalen Mire near Abisko, Sweden - Bog_T0_3 | ecosystem: Environmental > Terrestrial > Soil > Wetlands > Peat | place: Sweden: Abisko, Stordalen Mire...
CTGAGTGTTGTGGCCTCCCAGGTCCCCAAAATCGGGGGACCTGGGGCACCCGACGCAGAGGCGTTGAAGTTGAGTCCTTCTGGACCGCGGCGGAGAGAGGGTACGAGCTTCCCCAAGGCTTCGAGACGAAGAAACCGGTTGGCTGAGTGTTGTGGTCTCCCAGGTCCCCAAAGTGCGGGGGACCTGGGGCACCCGGCCTCTCAATAAAGGCCGGCTCGCCAGAGGATTTCGGAATAGATTGGTTTGAGATACATTTCCAGGTTGGAGGCCCCCCATGCCTGAAGCCAGCCCGCCTGCCCGCATCGTCCTGACCACCACGGCCGACCCGGAGGAGGCCCGCCGGCTGGGCCGCACCTTGGTCGAGGAGCGGCTGGCTGCCTGCGCCACCCTGGTGCCCGCGGTCGAATCCATCTATCACTGGCAGGGCGAGGTCGAGTCCTCCACGGAAACCCTGCTGCTGCTCAAGACCGGCCCCGAGCAACTGGCCGCCCTTGAGGCCCGGCTGTTGGCGCTGCACAGCTATCAGACGCCGGAGTTCCTGGTGCTGCGGGTGGAGGCCGGCAGCCAGCCTTATCTGGAGTGGTTGCAAGCCAGCCTGCGCCGGGCTTGATCCCAGCCAACGCTGGCCCCACCGCAGGTGGCGGAGCCGTCTGGTATTCTTGCCTAGCCTAGTTTGCTGCCATGCTCTGGTTAATGATTGGACTTCTCGTCTCCCTCGTGGTGCTGCTGATTGCGGCCGCAGGAGTGGCGCGTCACATCTGGCTGCAGCGGGCAAGGCTCAGCCGCAAGCCGCCGAAGCGCAACGATGCCCTCCCCGGCGCGGCCGAGGAAACCGACATCGAGGCGGAATCCTGAAGGGGATCCCGGTGAACAAGGAACTCTCCGTGGCCGGCCTTGAAGGCCGTCGCGCTGGCCATCGTCTTGAACAGCTTGCGCCCACCCACGGCTTAACCGCATCAAACGAAGCATTGCAGCTTTTTCGCCGAAAGGACCTTTCCCATCGTGAGCACCCAACAACCCAGATCTGCCACCCCCGCCCCGATCGATATTTCCATCGCCCATAGTCCCGACTCCGATGACGCCTTCATGTTTTATGGCCTGGCCACCGGCAAGGTTCGCGTGCCCGGCTATCGTTTTACGCACACCCTGTGCGACATCGAGACCTTGAACCAGCGCGCCCTGAACGAGGCCTTCTACGACGTCACCGCCATCAGCTTCCACGCCTACCCCTACCTGCAGCAGAACTACACGCTGATGGGTTGCGGCGGCAGCGTGGGCGAAGGCTACGGGCCCATGATCGTCTCCAACAAGAAGATCGCCCTGGAAGATCTGCACAAGATCAAGATCGCGGTCCCCGGCGCCATGACCACCGCCTACCTGGCGCTCAAGATCTTCAACCCGGCCATCGAGACGGTGACCGTGCCCTTCGATCGCATCATCCCCGAGATTCTGGCCGGCAACTACGACGCCGGGCTCATCATCCACGAGGGGCAGCTCACCTACTCCTCGAACGGCCTGCACAAGATCCTGGACCTGGGCGTGTGGTGGCGCGAGACCACCGGCCTGGTGCTGCCCCTGGGCGGCAATGCGGTGAAGCGCTCGCTGGGCGCCGAATCGCTCAAGATTGTCACCAAGGCGGTCCACGACAGCATTCAGCACGGGCTGGACCACCGCGAGCAGGCCCTGGAATACGCCATGCAGTTTGCCCGCGACCTGGACTCGCGGCTGGCCAACCGCTTTGTGAGCATGTACGTGAACGACCGCACCCTCGATTACGGCGCCGACGGGCGCGAGGCTATCCGCAAGTTGCTCGACGTGGGCTACGAACGCGGCATCGTCCCCATAGCCCCGCAGGTGGACTTCGTAGATTAAGAACCGATCTGAAAGCCCGGATGGCCGGTTGAAGGGTAGGGGCTAAAGTCCGTCTCCTTCAACCGGCCATACCTTTTTCCACCCAAAAGTCACTGGAATTGCCCCAGAATCCAATCTGGCTTCCTGAAGATTCTCTAATCTTCGTCGATGCATCCCCTAGTGAGGACTTCCTGGATGCTCGACCCACCCAATTTGCAATTCCTGCTCGCCTCGCCTGAGCCGAGGATGCTGGCGGCGATGGAACCGGTGCTCCGCACCATGGGAGCGCGCGTCCAGGTGGTCCTCTCCGCCGAGGCCGCGCTGGCCGCGATGACCGCCCCCGAGCCGCCCAACCTGGCGCTGCTCGACCTCAACCTGCACGGCATGGCTCTCCCCGCGAAGATGGACCAACTGCTGACGGCGGTGCGCGCCGCGGTCAGCGGCAAGCGGCTGCCGATTGTGCTGATTGCCGACGCGGTCACCCCGGAATGGAGCCGGCGCCTGGACGAAGGCGTGATCCAGGACATGGTTCTGCGCGGCGAGGAATTCTCTTATTGGCAGCTCCGTCTGGAGCAGGTGCTGCGTTCCCAGAGGATGACCTGCGAGCTGGACACATTGCGCGAGACGGCCGCGCAGAACGCGCAGTTGGACCGCCTGACCGGCGTCTACAACCGCGAGACCCTGCTGTCCATGCTGTTCCGCGAGACCGATCGCGCGCAGCGGATGAGAAGCTCGCTGAGCCTGGTTCTGTTTGACATTGACGATTTTGGCCACTGGAACGTGCGGCTGGGTGCGGAAGCCTGCGACGAGCTGCTCCGCCAGGTGGCCAGCCGCACTTCGCGTCTGTTGCGCAGCTATGACCTGCTGGGCCGCGCGGGCAAGGATGAGTTTCTGCTGGGGCTGCCGGGCTGCGATGCGGCCTTCGCCGCGAGCCTGACTCAGCGCCTTTGCCGCACTGTGTTTTGTGAGCCGTTCCGGGTGGCGGGCGAGTCCATTCGGCTTTCGGCCTGCTTTGGCATCGCAGTCAGTCTTGGCCGCTCGCCGCTGGTGGTTCTGCGCGAGGCCGAAGAGGCGTTGCTGGACGCCAAAGGGACGGGCCCGGAGTCCATTCAGTGTTTCGCCGGCGCGCACTCTGACTCCCCGGCTACCTTCTTCTCCCCGACCTCAGGAGAAGATCTGTTCGCCTGCTAGGGCTCTGACCGCGCGATTTCGTACCTTTGGATCGTGCTTTCCCAGGTCCCAAAATGGGGACCTGGGGCACCCAAGTTGGTTTAACTTCCAGCGGTCAGAGACCTAGGTCCAATGCGGGTACCAGCAAGGAGGGGGCGCCCCAGACGGCGCGGGTGCCCCACCTTCGCCGCTTCGAGCTGTTTGCGAAGCGGTCAAGGTGGGATAGATCGACCTGTCTATAGCTTTTTGAGGTCTTTTACAGCCTCTCCCTCGTCCGCCGCCAGGCCCAGGAACTCCTGAAAGACGTCGTTGGAGAGCAGTTGGCCCTGCGCGGTCAGGCGCACCGTCTTGCCATCGAAGGTGAGCAGGCCGGTTTCAACCATGCGAGCAACCACTTCCATGGCCGGGGCCACCATGCGGCCGCCAAACTCGCGCTTGAGCGCAGCCACCTTGACCCCGGAGTTCAGGCGCAGCCCCAGGAACCAGGCCTCCTCGTGCTGCCGCGCGGGGCTGAGCCACGCGGTCTCTGCGGGTTGCGGACCGGAGAGATACTGGGCCAGGTCGTCGGTGGTGTTGAACCGCAGCACATAGCCGGGCTCGGAGCGGTCGGCCGCAGGCAATGCTTCGCGCAGCATCGAGGAGGCGTCCAGCCCCAGCCCCAGGTAGGGACGCCGTTGCCAATAGCGCAGATTATGGCGGGATGCAAAGCCGCGGCGGCTGAAGTTCGAGATCTCATACTGGCTCAGCCGCCCCCGGCCCGGCCGGCCCAGACGCTCGATCGCGGTCGTATACATTGCCGCAATCGCGTCGTCGGTGGGAACCAGCTCGGCGTGGTAGCGCGCACCGCCCGCCAGCATCTCCCGGCCCAGCCGCGAATCCTCGTCCACCTCCAGCATGTACACGCTAGCGTGGGGGACACCCGTGTCTCTTAACACCGCAAGTGACTCTTCCCAAGAAGCAGGAGTTTGGCCGGCCAGCCCGGCAATCAGGTCCACATTGATATTCGCGATGCCCGCCGCGCGCAGGCGGCGCAGGTCGTCCACCACCACCGCCCGGCGGTGCAGCCGCCCGCTCACCTGGGTTTCGCGGTCAATGAAAGACTGCACGCCCAGGCTGACGCGGTTCACGCCCGCCGCCGCCAGCGCCCGCAGGGTCTCGTCCGCAATCTGGCCCGGGGCGCACTCGACCGTGATCTCTGCGTCCGCCTCGAAGGCAAACTCCGCCCGCATGGCGCTGAACAGGTGGGCCAACAGCTTCGGCGCCAGCAGGCTGGGGGTGCCTCCGCCCAGGTAAACCGTGTCTACGCGGCGGGGCAGCTCCACGCCCATGCGCGCGGCCCACTCTCGGCTGGCGGCCACGTCTTCAATGAGCCGGTCCACATAGCGGGCATGTTCGCTGGCCGGGTACACCCCCGAGGCAAAGTTGCAGTAGGTGCACTTGGAACGGCAGAAAGGGATGGAGAGGTAGAGACCGAGGGAACTGCTTTGCAAATCCGACATTGCCAGATATTGTTTCACGCCGGGAGCCGCCTCTCCCAGTTCCCCGGCCAATTGCAGGAACGGCGATCCCGCCCTTCATTGAGATTCGATCCGCCCCTCCGGGGCGGGCTTATCCGCGTAAAACGCACTCCCAGGGCTTCGCCCTGGGCTATTATCACCGCCTCCCTCCGGGAGGCATGCCTGGACGGGCCTGCTCAGAAGGCAAGACGATCCCAACTCGGCAACAAGAAACGATCATGCGATTGCCCTGTCCAGTTCCCCGGCCTCCGATCACTGCTCTTTGACCTCGGTTATGCAATCATTAAGGCAAGGAGTTTCCGCTTGAAAGCCTGGCCTGTATTGGGCATCGTCTGCATGCAAGCCATCCTGCTTCTGGCCCATGGGTTCATTTATCACACCTGGGTTGCCTTCTGGGGCAATGCCGACCCGGCCGCCAACCTGGCGCTGCGAGCCGCGCTGGTGGTGCTGGCCTTCAGCTTCATTGTTGCCGCCCTGCTCAGCTTCAGCTTCTCCAGCCCGCTGGTCACGGCCATCTACCGCATCGCCGCTGTCTGGCTGGGCCTGCTGAACTTCTTCTTTCTGGCGGCCTGCCTCAGTTGGCTGGTGTGGTTTGCGCTGCGGCTTTCCGGGCTGGCGCCTGGGCTGGCCGCATACCGCCCGCTCATTGCCGCAGTGCTGTTTGCGCTGGCCCTGGGGGCGGGCGTCTATGGCCTGGTGAATGCCCGCTGGATTCGCGTGCGCCACGTCGCGGTCACCCTGCCCGGCCTGCCGGAGGGCTGGCGCGGCCGCACCGCCCTGCTGCTCAGCGACCTGCATCTGGGCAACGTGAACGGCCTCCACTTCAGCCGCCGCATCGCGGCCATGGCCTCCCGGCTGGAGCCGGACATTGTCTTCCTCCCCGGCGACATCTTCGACGGGACCAAGGCCGATCCGGGGCGGCTGACCGCGCCGCTGCTCAAGATTGACCCGCCCCTGGGCATCTACTTCTCCACCGGCAACCACGAGGAGTATGGCGACGAAGCGTATTACACCGAGGCTCTGGTGCAGGCCGGCATCCGGGTTCTGACCAATGAGAGAGTCACGGTAGACGGCCTGCACATTGTGGGCGTCTCCTACGGCGACTCCGGCTACCCCATCCGCCTGCGCGCCTTTTTGCAGGGCCTAGATCTGGTTGAGGGCCAGGCCAGCATTCTGCTCAGCCATGTGCCCAGCCGGCTGCCCATCGCCGAGCAGGCGGGCGTCAGCCTGCAGCTCTCCGGCCACACCCACGGCGGCCAGGTCTTCCCCTTCACCTGGTTCACGCGGCGGGCCTTCGGGAAGTTCACCTATGGATTGCAGCAGTTTGGCGCGTTGCAGGTGTACACCTCGAGCGGCGCGGGGACCTGGGGTCCGCCCATGCGGGTGGGAACGCACCCCGAGATCGTCCTGCTGCGCTTCGAGTAGACGGATTCCCGGTATGTTGTAGAACGTTACTTCAAGAGGCGGAGGCCGTGGCCATCACTCCCCTCTGCAGCCGGAGTTCAATCAGGGCACCAGCCGCGCAAGGAAGGCCGCCCGCAACCGCAGATTGCCGCTTCAGGGTGCTGGACCAGCGCCGTCCCCACTTTCCTGACAACTCAGCACATCGCGCAGACCGCCGGGCGGTCTTTCCGCGAGCCGCCGGCCTGAATAGGGGCCGCTTCAACTTATCCACTCATTCTCACCACACCGCCGTTGCCATCCACCGTGATCTGCTGCCCGCTGCGGATACGCTGGGTTGCCACGCCGGTGCCTAGCACCGCAGGCACGCCGTATTCCCTCGCCACAATGGAGCTGTGACTCAAAGGGCCGCCCACATCCGTCACGATGCCTGAAGCCAGGGCGAAAAGGGGCGTCCAGGCCGGGGTGGTGATTTTGGCGACGAGGATGTCGCCCGGCTTCATCTGGTCGAACTCTTCAGGACCATGAACCACGCAGGCTGCGCCGGTCACCCGGCCGGGGCTGGCGCCAATTCCTCGAATGACATCGCTTGCCGTCTGGCCACTGCGCGCGGGCATCCAGCGGCTGAGGTCAAGACCAAAGATCCGGGCGCCGCCTTTGACGGGCAGCACGACAGGCGGCGTGACGGCCTGCTCCCGCCGCCAGGTCTCGCGCCGCTCCGCGATCGCGGGGCGATAGTCTTCCACCGACTGACCCGCATCGAGCAAGCGCGCCGCCGCCTCCACCTCTTCCCGCTTCATCCAAAACACCTCGTCGCGGTCCGCAAGCGCGCCTGCGGCAACCATCCGGCTTCCCACTTCGCGCACCATGCAGCGCAGCACCGGCCATCCCAGGCCAACGTCGGCGAGCGCATCCTCGCGCAACGGCGCCAAACGCTGCGCCCAGCGGAGCACGCGCCGGAACAGCCGCAGGCGCAGGCCGCCCAGGCGTAAAAGCAGCGATTCAACTGCCTGCGTCCGCGCCGCCCCAGCCGCCGCCTGCCTCTCGTACGGGTTGCGGCCCTGCCCCGCCACAAAGTGTTTGAACATTTCCAGCAGAGTCGCCGGAGCCTCGGCGGGGAGGCTCTTGGCGAAATCCAGGTCGTAGACGGTGTGGCCAAAACGAGCTAGATGCTCACTGAAGCGCTGAGTGAACGCGCGCCATCTCTCCTCGCTGGCGATCGGCGCCGCTTGCGATGCGCAGCCCGCCGCAATGTCCTTGCCGCTGGTCCGCGCAAGATAGGCGGCCAGTTCGTCGTCACCGCGCGCCCACATAGCCAGATCGTAGAGCGACTTCTCGGCCAGGATCGGCGCGCTGTCGAAACCCAGCAGGAAAGTCAGTGCGGGCGGGTCGCTCTTGCGCTTAATGAGGCGGTTGTACGCGCTTGTGAAAATTGCCTCGCTCGCGTTTACGGCCGCCAGTACAAGCTGGATGCTCACATAGTAGCTTGCCGCAGCCTCCACAATCCGGCGCGCGTCTGCAAGCAGTTCCAGCGCGGGTGTCGCGGCCAGATTGCACGCACTCCACTCCGCAGCAACTTGCGCATAGCGCGGGTGCGCTTCATCAGCCCAATGCGCCGGCGCTGCGCGCAGCATCCTGACCAACCGCCTTCCCCGCATCGCAAAGCTCAGCAGCAGCCGCGCTGTTTGCCCCGCGGTCAACATCATTTCGTAATACACGTACTCATGGATGGTCACCAGCGCAAAGGCATCGCTCCGGATTTGAAGCGTCTGCGTCAGGATCTGCAGCGTCGCCTCGTTCCACCGCGGCAACGCCAGCGTCGCGAACAGGGGCGAGAGCGGCTCCGGGAGCAACTCGGCCACGCTTTGCCGAAAGTATCGGGCCCCTGCCCGCGGGACCGTCCAATCGAGCGACGCGCGCGCTTCGGGCAGCGCAGTCACCGGCCGCGCCTGCACGATGAAGATGCGCCCCTCACACATCGCCCATTCAATGTCCATCGGCTGGCCGTAAAGCTGCTCGATCCTCACGCCCAGCCGGGCCAGCTCCGCGGCTTGCTCTTGCGTCAGCGCGGCCTGCTTGCGCTTGCCGGCCGGGACAGGCTCTTCGCGCGTGCCCTCTGGCGAGCGCACGGTCATAACATTTTTGTCGGCGATTTCCTGGGAGGTCATCGTGCCCGTCTGCTTGTTGATGACGATGGTGTCCGGGGTAACGCGGCCGCTGACGATCGTCTCGCCCAGGCCCCATGCCGCGTTGATCATCAGTTCGTCGCGCGCTCCCGTCACCGGATTCGCAGTGAAGAGCACGCCCGCGGCATCGGCCGGGATGAGCTGCTGCACGACGACAGCCATGCTCACCTCTTCCGGCCGGATGCCCTGCCGTTCGCGGTAGCCGATGGCGCGCCCCGTCCACAGCGACGCCCAGCACCGTTTGACCGCATCCATCACGGCATCGCCGCCGCGCACGTTGAGATACGTTTCCAGTTGGCCTGCGAACGACATGTCCGGCAGATCTTCCGCCGTCGCCGACGAACGCACGGCCACGGGCGTATCGGCGCCCAGTTGGGCATACCACTGCCTGATTAAATCGGCGATGTCCCCCGGGATCGCGCCTTGCGCGAAGAGCGTTTGAATCTGCTCTGACACGCGGTCGAGCGTAGCCGGGGCGTTGGCTTTTGCCTGTGCGGCGGCGGACTGAATTCTGTCACCGAGATGGTTCTCCTCGACGAAGCGGCGGTAGGCGACGGTGGTGATGTGGAAGCCGGGCGGAACGGGCAGGCCGGCCGCAGCCATGCGCGCCAGCGATGCGCCCTTGCCGCCCACCCGTTCGAGTGTCGCCTGAGGGCTATCCAGACTGAGAATGATTGCATTGTCTTGAGGAAATCTCATCTTTGGTCTCGATCCTTTTTGAAAGCCCGCCTCCCGCGTACTGCCGATCACTCGCGCTCGATTCCGCCGGGTAAACACGGTCCGACTTCGACGCCATGATACGCGCAACCTGTTAGCGTTGCGCGCCCTGTGTGGTGGCGTCGCCGCATTCCGTATCGCTGCCCCCAAAGCAACCGAAGGAACGTATTGTCCAGATGCCCGAGTGTCTTAGTGATCCGGCCCTATTGTGTTGTAACGGAGAAGGAGAAAGAACAACTGCAGATCCTTCACCTCGCTGTGCTTCGTTCAGGATGACAGCCTCGGGTGAGGCAATTCTTTCGGGCCTGATCAATAGCGATCCGGCCAGAAAGGATTACGAAGAAAGGTAGCGCCGCCCCTGGGCGCCCTCTGGGCACCGCGCGGTTTTTTTGCGGCCGGGGTGGGATCGAATGCCGCAGTTTCCGCGCACAATCGTGCTGGATATGCGCATTCTGCATAGACCGTCTCCGGCGGGATTGCAATCGTATAAACTTGGCTTTCGACTGAAAAGAGGACGAACCATGCGGCAAACGAGCAAACGCTTACTTGGACTCCTGGCAATCGCCACCCTGCTGGCCGGCTCGGCGGCCAACGCCCAGCAGAGCGGCCAGAAGGCGCCCGCCGGCCCCAACCTGGACTTTCCCACCGTGCTCTACGGCGCGGCCTACTACAACGAGTACATGCCCGGAGACCAGGCTGCCCGCCTGGACAAGGATGTGGCCCTGATGAAGGCCGCCGACATCAATGTGGTGCGCATGGGCGAATCGACCTGGAGCCTGTGGGAGCCCGAGGACGGCCAGTTCGAGTACGCCTGGATGGACCGCGTGGTGGACGCCATGGGCAAGGCCGGGATCAAGGTGATCCTGGGCACGCCCACCTACTCGATTCCCGCCTGGATGGCCCACCAGCACCCGGAGATCCTGGCCAAGCGCATCCCGCCGGGGATGTTTGGCGGCCAGCCGGTCGCGGTCCCTTACGGCATTCGCCAGAACATGGACACCGATTCGCCCGCCTACCGCTTCTATGCCGAGCGGCTCATCCGCCACATTGTGGCCCATTACAAGGACAACCCCACGGTCATCGGCTGGCAACTGGACAACGAGACCGGCAGCTACGACGCCGCCAACCCCGACGTCTTTATCGGCTTCCAGCACTACCTGGAAAAGAAGCTTGTGACCCCGGAGGCGCTGAGCAAGGCCTGGTTCCTCAATTACTGGGGCGAGAACCTGCACACCTGGGAAGACCTGCCCACCCGCGACGGGACCATCTCGACCGGCTACAAGCTGGAGTGGAGCCGCTGGAGCCAGATGCGGGTGACCGACTTCCTGCACTGGCAGGCGGCGCTGGTGCGCGAGTGCGCCGGGCCCGGCCAGTTTGTGACCACCGACTACGGCGGCATGATGAAGCGCGACGTGAATGAAGAAGCGGTGGCAGGCGCGCTGGACATTGTTGCGGACAACATCTACCACGGGACGCAGGACCACTACGATGGGTCGTTCCAGGCGCTGCAAACCGACTTTACCCGCTCACTGAAGCACGGGAACTTCCTGGTGACCGAGACCAACGCGCAGACGATCGGCTGGAGTTCGCAAAGCCAGTTTCCGCCCTACGACGGGCAGCTTCGCGAGGATGTCTACACCTACCTGGCCAGCGGCGCCAACATGGTGGAGTACTGGCACTGGGCGTCCATCGCCGGCAACCAGGAAACCTACTGGAAAGGCATCCTGTCGCACGATCTGGAGCCCAACCGGGCTTACGCCGAGGTGAGCCGTACCGCGCACGAGTTGCAGAAGATCGGCCCGCAACTGGTGGGCCTGAAGGTTCACAACGACGTTGCCATTCTGTGGAGCCGCGATTCGGATAATGCCATCAGCTTCATGCCTTACGGCGGCGATGTGCCCGCGCACGGCTGGACCCAGGAACCCGACGGATATGGGTCCCTGGTGCAGCAGATGCACAAGTCCCTCTACGACCTGAATGTGGGCGCGGACTTCGTCTTTCCTGAGACCAAGGATTTCTCTGCCTACAAGCTGCTGATTGTGCCCGCGCTTTACATCGCCGATGACGCGCTGCTCGAGCGCATCTCCGATTACGTGAAGAACGGCGGCCACGTGGTGATGACCTTCAAGAGCGGCTTCGCCAATGAGAACTCCGCCGTGCGCTGGGTGCGCGCCCCCGGCCCGTTGCGCGAGGCCGCCGGCTTCAGCTACCAGGAGTTTTCCAGCCTGGAGCATCCGCTGGCGCTCAAGGGCGATCCCTTCCAGGTGGGCGCAGACAACCCGGCCGCCAATCAGGTCAAGTACTGGGCCGAGTTCCTGATGCCGGAGCACGCCAAAGCCCTTGCCTGGTACGACCACCCCTTCTTTGGAAGATGGCCGGCGATTACCGAGAACGATTACGGCTCGGGAACCCTGCTCTACGAGGGGACTTTTCTCTCCAACCAGCTGCAAACCGCCGTTCTGCGCCGCAGCCTGGAGAAACTGGGCCTCACCGGGCCGGATCAGCAACTGCCCGCCGCGGTCCATGTGGAGCACGGCGTGAACCGTTTGGGCAAGCGCCTGCACTACTACTTCAACTATTCAGGCGCGGAGGTCAAGGTGAGCTATACTTACGCCGCCGGCACCAATCTGCTGGATGGAAAACCCGTAGCCAAGGCCGCCGAACTGACACTGGCCCCGTGGGACCTGGCGATTATCGAGGAGTAGGGCCAATCTCCTCGATGCGAAGAAAAAGCGCCGCAGTCAAGGAGAATCCAAGTGAGTGCACATTCCCTGGCACCCCAGCAGACAGACAACGCAGTGGTTCGTACCCGGCTTTCCGGGTACGAACTGCTGCACAATCCACGACTCAACAAGGGCACGGCCTTTACGGAGGAGGAACGCGACGTCTTTGCGCTCCACGGCTTGCTGCCGCCCCATATTGGAACCCTGGAAGACCAGCGCGAACGCCGCAAGAAGGCCCTGGACAACCGCCACACCAGCTTCGGCAAATACACCCTGATGCGTGACCTTCAGGACACCGATGAGACCCTCTTCTACTCGCTGATCGGCCAACATATCGAGGAGCTGCTGCCCATTGTCTACACCCCGGCGGTGGGCGAGGGCTGCCAGCGCTTCAGCGAGATCTGGCACCGTCCCCGCGGCCTGTTTATCAGCTATCCCAACCGCCACCGCATCGACCAGATCCTCGCCGAACCCCGCTACGACGATGTGCACTGCATCGTGGTCAGCGACGGGGAGCGCATTCTCGGCCTGGGCGACCAGGGCGCCGGGGGCATGGGCATTCCGATTGGAAAAATGGCGCTCTACACAGCCCTGGCCGGCATCCCTCCCGAACATTGCCTGCCCATTTTGCTGGACGTGGGCACGGACAATGAAGCCCTGCTCGACGACCCCATCTATATCGGCTGGGCGCACAAGCGCATCCGCGGGCCGGAATACGACGATTTCATCGAGACCTTCGTTCGCGCCGTCATCCGCCGCTGGCCGCACGTGCTTCTCCAGTGGGAAGACTTTGCCGGGGTCAATGCCGCCACGCTGCTGGAGCGCTACCGCGACCGCCTCTGCACCTTCAACGACGACATCCAGGGCACCGCCGCCGTCACCACCGCGACTTTGCTGGCCGCCGTTCACGCCACCGGCATCCCGCTCAAGGAACAAACCATTGCGATGTTCGGCTCCGGCTCGGCCGGCATCGGCATCGTCGATCTCCTGATCGCCGCCATGAAAGAGGAAGGGTTGACGGAAGAGCAGGCTCGACGGCGCATCTACGCCTTCAACCGGCACGGACTGCTGGTGGAAGGCTGCGAGGGCGTGCGCCCCGGCCAACTGCCGCTGGTGCGCAAGAAGGCGGACGTGGAGGGATGGACCCTCTCCGGCGCGGGCCCCGTCTCGCTGCTCGATGTGGTGCGCAACGCCAAGGTGACGGTGCTGGTGGGCGTTTCTGCCCAGCCCGGCACATTCACCGAGGAGATTGTCCGCGAGATGGCGCGCCACGCCGAGCGGCCGGTCATCTTCCCGCTCTCCAACCCCACCTCGAAGGCCGAGGCCACCCCCGCCGATCTGCTGCACTGGACCGAGGGCCGCGCCCTGGTAGGCACCGGCAGCCCCTTTGCCCCGGTCATGGTCAACGGCAAGCGAGTCCGTATTTCGCAGATCAACAATTCCTACATCTTCCCCGGCCTGGCTCTGGGCACCCTGGTCTCGAAAGCGCGCCGCGTAACCGACGGCATGATCATGGCCGCCGCCAAAACCCTGGCTTCCCTGTCGCCCGCACTCGAAGACAAGAACGCGCCGTTGCTGCCGCCCATTGGCGAATCGCGCAAGGTGGGTTTGGTGGTGGGAGAAGCAGTCGCCCGCCAGGCCATTGCCGACGGCGTTGCCGGCATCGAGGATGCGGAGAGCCTACCCGCCCAACTCCGCGCCTACGTGTGGGAGCCCGTCTACCAGCCGTACGAACGCGTCGAGTGAAGAACGAGGGCGAGGATTGATTTGTTATCCCATTGGACGTACGCCTGAGAAAGCGGACGTCCAATGGGAGGGATTGCCATGCTTCAGTCGGCTTCATCCAAGACGGAAGAACGGCGCGCGAGACCATCAGCCGGCATGAGAGCCTGGCTCTCTCCGACCGGGACCGGGAAGTCTTCTTCGACGCCCTGGTGAATGCTCCGGAGCCGAATGCGCGCTTGCGGCGGGCGTTCCAGTCGGCGGAGGAGCGGATCGCCTCCTGATGGAACCGGCTGGCTATCGGCTTAAGCCGCTCGGGAAGCAGCACGACCGGGACGGATTCAGTAGCAGCGCCGGGAGTCTTTTTGCGTATTTGAAATCGCAGGCATCGCCGGAGATGCGCCGCAAGGCCAGCGCTGTGTTTGTGCTGGTTCCGGAAGATGAGCCCGCCAGAATCGCGGGGTACTTTGCGCTGTGCGCCCGCGGCCTGGCGCCCGGCGCGGTTCCCGAGGCAGCGCGAAAATGCATTCCCCGCTACCCCAGGTGAGCGCCACCTTGAGCGGGCGGCTAAGGGTCAGCAAGGAGTTGCAGTCCCAGGGAATCGGCTCGATTCTCCTGGCCAGGGCGCTGGCCAAATCCTATGAAAACGCCGCGGTGGTGGGATCCTCGATGGTGGTGGTGGACGCCATCGACGAGAGGGCTGCCGGGTTTTATCGGGCGCATGGATTCATTCGCCTGCCGGAGTCAATGCGGCTGGTCTTGCCCAAACGGACGATTGCGGGGCTGATGGCGGGGTGAATGGATAACTGCCATCCCACCCTTCGCAAAGTGCGCGAAGGATGGGGCACCCGAATTTCTTTGGCGTGTCAAGGGTGGGGCACCCGGCGCGGATTGGACGACAAATGTCCTGCCATACGACAGCGCCCTCTCTTCTCTAGGTTTTTGACAGCATGATTTCGTGCCTTTTGGATTTGTGCTTTCCCACCCATTCGCCAGAAGAAAGGCGAATGGATGGGGCACGGAGTTGGTACCAATTCACGCTGTCAGAGACCTAGATGTCCAGATTCTTTACATCCAGGGCATTGTCCTCGATGAACTTGCGGCGCGCTTCCACGTCTTCGCCCATGAGCGTGGTAAAGATGGCTTCGCACTCGGCAATGTCTTCCAGCTTCACCACCAGGAGTGTGCGCCGTTCGGGATCCATCGTGGTCTCCCAAAGCTGCGTGGAGGTCATCTCGCCCAGGCCCTTGTAGCGCTGCACCTGGTAGTCCTTCTTGCCCTGCTCGACAATGTAAGCGAACAGTTCGCGGGCGGTCTGCTTCTCCACCGGCTCACGCTGGGCGCGGGCGGTGCGGCGGGCCTGCTTGGCTTCTGCCTGGGCTTCGGCGGCGTCCACTTCGGCGCCCTCGGCAGCCTCTTCGCTCGCTTCGACCGCGGCCGGAGCCTTGACGGCGTATTCGATGAGGAAGGGCGGCTCAAGGAACTGCTTGATGAGGATGTACTTGGCCATCATCTGGCGGAACTCGGGGCTGGTGGCCAGGGTCCAGTCGATGCGGCGCTCGGCGCCCTGGGCATCGGTAAAGCTGATGGACCAGGTGTGATGCTCCTCGTCTTCGATCAGCGCGCCCAAGGCCTTGAACTGGTACTCTTCGGCGAATTCAACCAGCTGAGCGTGGAGCTGAACCAGCTTCTCGGGCACTTCGCTCTCCGCTTTGGAGGCGAAATCGGCGCGGTGGAGAAGTTCGGCGCGGGCCAGCAACTCCGTGAGTCTTTCATTGCGGATGCGCTTGTCTACGCGTTCCACAAAGCCCAGATACTCGTCCAGGATGGACATGAAGCGGGTCAGGTCGGAGCCCTCGATGCGCAGAGCATCTTCGCCGTGACGCACGATCATGCCCTCGGAGGCGCGGTTGACCATCACCTTTACAAACTCGCGCTCGTCCTTGATGTACTGCTCGAAGCGGCCCTTCTTGATCTTGAACAAGGGCGGCTGGGCGATGTAGATGTTGTCGTGCTTGATCAGCTCCGTCATGTGGCGGAAGAAGAAAGTCAGCAGCAGGGTGCGGATGTGGGAGCCGTCCACGTCGGCATCGGTCATGAGAATGATCTTGCCGTAACGGATTTTGGAGTGGTCGAAGTCGTCCTTGCCGATGCCGCAGCCCAGGGCCGTGATCATGGCGCGGATTTCCTCGTGGCCCAGCATCTTGTCGTAGCGGGCCTTTTCCACGTTGAGGATTTTGCCCTTGAGGGGCAGGATGGCCTGGAAGCGGCGGTCGCGGCCCTGCTTGGCGGTGCCGCCTGCGCTCTCGCCCTCGACCAGGTAGAGTTCGCAGCGTTCGGGATTGCGCTCGGAGCAGTCGGCGAGCTTGCCGGGCAGGCCGCCGCCGTCCAGGGCTCCCTTGCGCCGGGTCAGGTCGCGGGCCTTGCGGGCCGCCTCACGGGCGCGCGAAGCCTCAATGGCCTTGTTGATGATCTTCTTGGCGATGGGCGGGTTCTGCTCCAGGAATGCGCCCAGCCGCTCGTTGACGAAGGCCTGCACGGTGCCGGCGATGTCGGAGTTGAGCTTGCCCTTGGTCTGGCCCTCGAACTGCGGCTGCGACAGCTTGACGCTGACCACGGCCACCAGGCCCTCGCGCACATCGTCGCCGCTCAGGTTTTCCTTCATGTCCTTGAACAGGCCGAGCGACTGGCCGATGGCGTTGATGGTGCGGGTGAGCGAGGTGCGGAAGCCTGACAGATGCGTGCCGCCGTCCACCGTATTGATGTTGTTGGCAAAGCTGAAAACCGTCTCGGAGTAGCTGTCGTTGTATTGCAGGGCGATGTCGATCTCGACATTGTCACGCGAGGCTTCCATGACGATCGGCTTTTCATGCAGCACGGTCTTGCCGCGATTGAGATGCTTGACGAACTCGGCGATGCCGCCGGCATAGCGGAACTGGGTGTGGCGGGCTTCGCCGGTCTTGGGATCGGCGGTGCGCTCGTCGGTGAGAGTGATCTCCAGGCCCTTGTTGAGGAAGGCCATTTCGCGCAGCCGCTGGGCCAATGTGTCGTAGTTGTATTCGGAGACGGCAAAAATGCTCTTGTCGGGCAGGAAGTGGACCTTGGTGCCGCGTCTCTTGGTGTTCCCGGCCTGGCGCAGTCCGCTGATGGGGGCGCCGCAACTGTAGTCCTGCTCCCAGGTGTGGCCGTCACGCCAAATCTCCACATCGAACTCCTGGCTGAGAGCGTTGACGCAACTGACGCCCACGCCGTGCAAGCCGCCGGAGACCTTGTAGTTGGAAGCGTCGAACTTGCCCCCGGCATGGAGCTTGGTCAGCACCACCTGGACGGCCGGCATCATCTCGCCGTTGGCCAGGGGCATCATATCCACAGGAATGCCGCGGCCATCGTCGACGACGGTGACCGAGTTGTCCACATGGATGATGACGTCGATCTTGGTGGCATAACCGGCCAGGCATTCGTCCACGGAGTTGTCCACCACCTCATAGACCAGGTGGTGCAGACCCATCTCACCGGTCGAGCCGATGTACATGGCCGGGCGCAGGCGTACCGCCTCAAGCCCTTCCAGGATTCTGATGTTTTCGCCAGTGTAGCTGTCGTTGTCGCCGTGGGAGAGGGTGCCGTTCAGACTTTCAGTCGCCATAGTATTCCGTTCAAAGGGCTTTCGCTGCGATCTCAACAGGGAGCGCGGTTAACGGGCGATTCCAGGATGGAATTCGGGGATTAACCGCTTGAAAAACAGGGGCTTTCAAGCGAATTCGCCTAGGTCCATTTTAGCATGGCGGGAGGGAAAACAGGGGGTAGACGAGGCTCGGCCGCATGGTGACCGATGGTAGACCGGCAGGGGCGCAGGTGACGTCAGTAATATTAGGCATTACTAGTTGTTTATAGGTCTGAAAAAAATGGACTTATTCCAGACTATTGACTACTATTCTCAGAGTGCAGGGAGAGAACCTTCCTGTCAATTCAATTCTCAAAGGGGTTACCGCCATGAAACTCGTCTTCCGCGTTTTCGCTCTGTCCATCGTTGTTGCCGGCGCCGCTGCCGCAGCCGTTGCCCCCAAGACCGCGACCATGGTCCCCAGCCACCAGTCGGCCACCGCCAGCATGCCGACTCCAGGATGCGGGCCCTACGTGCCCACATGCCCCTCTGGCAACTAGGGACGGAAACTTCCGCCGCCAGCGGCGCAGGATTAACACTAAAGTGTCATACCGAATGCTGCTTTGCGGTTGAGCGGACGGGGTTTCAGCGCTATTCTGAGTGTGTTCTTAGAGTGGCGAGAGGTCCGTTATGTCTTCACAGACCGCGATGACCCTGATGAGCGTGGCCGAGTTCGGGCTTTGGGCCTCACTTGGCCTCCTGTTCTGGACCAGGAAACTGCACCACCGCTTTCCGGCGATGGGGCTCTACCTCGCACTGCGCCTGGCGTCGATGCCGGCGCTGGTCTTTCTTTTCTATGGCCAGACGCAGCATTGGCTCAATAACCACTGCTTCGTACTCTACTTTTTCCTCTACTGGGCGGTGTACATAGCCAGCGCGGCGATTCTCTTCTTCGTCTGCATGGAGGTCTTCCGTTCCGCTCTTGCAGCCTTCTCGGGACTGATGAAGTTCGGGCTCGTCGTCTTCCGCTGGGCGGCTTTCGCCTCGCTATTGGTGAGCTTCTCAACACTCTCTTTTTCACATCATGGAATTCTCCTCATTCCTGACATAGCCTTTGGGCTCATGCGCTCGGTGAGCATCCTTCAGCTGTGCCTGCTGGGCTTCCTCTGCCTGAGCATGAATGCGTTGCGCCTACCAGCTCGTGACACGGCCTTCGGCATCGCTTTGGGTTTTGGCCTGATGTCGGCCAATGACTTCGTTCAATCGCTGTTGATTTCGATCCACAGTTCGTTGACCGCTCCCTGGCAATTTGTCTATGAATCGCTGATCTTGGCGGCTGTCGGAACCTGGATCACCTATTGTGCCTTACCTGAGCCGGTCCGCAAGCCGGTGGTGATGCCGGCCAACTCGACCATCTACCGTTGGAACGAGATTGCCTCCGCGCTGGGCCATACCGGAACCCAGGTTGCGGTGCAGCAGCCAGCCAGCGGCTTCTTCCTGACCGACGTGGAAAGTGTCGTGGAGAGGGTTCTGGCCCGGAACCTGAAGGATCGCGAATCGGAATCGTAAGCGCATCATCACGCGCCCGCGCGTCTCAACTGTTGAGGCGCGCGGGCGCGTGATGCCGGCTCCGCCAGAGGCGCGCTGCGGCCCGTGTGATTCTATAATCATGCAGTTCCCTTCCCTCGCCGGACTGCATCCATGCTCCTGAAATCAAACAGAACCTGGTCCCAGCAGCAACTTGCCATCAAGCTGCGCCTGCAACAGACGAAGCGGCCCTGGATTCTTTCCTGGGAGCATCAGCGGCTGCTGATTCACGCAGCCAAGACGGCGCTGGCGGCCGGCCTCTGCTGGGCTCTGGCGCTGCAGTTCGGCCTGCACGACGGCTACTGGGGCGCAATCAGCGCCATCATCGTGCTGCAATCCAACGTAGGTTCCACCGTGACCGCCTCGCGCGACCGGCTCTTGGGCACGCTGATCGGCGCTCTGCTGGGCTTCTCGTTTTCGTTGTTCGGCACTCTTCCCTGGAACTACATCCTGGCGGTGGCGGCGGCGGTCGTCGTCTGCGGCTTGCTGGGGCTGCGCAGCAGCTCACGCCTGGCCGGGGTCACCATCACCATCGTCATGCTTGTGCAGAAGGTTGGCTCGCCCCGCGACCTGGCGCTGCTGCGCGTGGGCCAGGTGGTTCTGGGCATCGTGGTGGCGCTGGCTGTGACCACGCTGGTGCTGCCCGATCGCGCCCGCCTCCGGCTGCAGGACGGACTGGCCCAGGAGTTTCTGGTGCTGGGGGCCTTGTTCGAGGCAATTCTGGAGGGCTTTCGCGGCGCACCGGCCGAGAATCTTCCCGCCCTGCGCGAAGATACCCTGGCCCTGCTGCGCAGCAACAACCAGCTCCTGCAGGCAGCGCGCAATGAGCCCTCCGGGGGGCCAGGCTGGCGCGAGGGCCTGAACATGCTCTCGCAGTTTGGCCATTCGCTCTACGATGTGCTGGTAGCGCTGGAATTCTCAGTGAAGGACAGCCACGAAGACGGCTATGCGCAGCAACTGGAGCCCGCCCTGGGACGGCTGGCTGTGGACATCCGCACCGGCTTCCACCATGTGGCCGCGTGCATTCACGGCTGGCGCTTCCACATTCCGCCGCCGGGGCTGAACCTGGAGGAAGACATTGTCCAGCTCGAGGTCCGCATGAACGCGGCACGGCCCAAGGGAATCGAGTTCTCGCAAGCCGAGATTCTGCGCGCCTATGCCGTGCAGTTGCACCTCAAGCAGATTGCGCGGCTGCTGCGCGCCTCCCGCGTTGAGACCTGCCGCGCTATCGGCGGGCCGCAGGAATAACATCGTGCTATCCCACCCTAGCCGCAAAGACAAAAACGCGGCGAGGGTGGGGCACCCGGCACTTTGTCGGGGAAAATTGAAGAAGTTTTACGCGAACAACCTGCGCAGCGCGGTCACGCAGTCCTCAATCTCCTTGAAGGAAACGGCGTAGCCGAAACGCAGATGGCCCTCGCCCTGAGCCCCGAAGACGGAGCCGGGGATGGTGGCGATGTGCGCCTTGTCCAGCAGAATCTGCGCTGCCGTTCGGCTGATCTTGTGCACCTTTTCCACGTTGGGGAAAGCATAGAAAGCGCCCGCCGGCGGCGCGCATTCCAGGCCCACTTCGTTCAGGCCGGCTACCAGCAGGTCGCGACGCTGGCGATACTCTTCGCGGCGGCGGGCAATCTCTGCCTCCGGCGTCTTGAGCGCCTCGATCATGGCGTACTGGACCGGCGTGCTGACGCCGTTGGTCGAGTAGAGCACGATCTTGCGCAGCGCGGTCATGAACGGCTCCTGGGCCACTGCGTATCCGGCGCGCCAGCCAGTCATGGCATACGTCTTGGAGAAGGTGTAGGTGGTGATGGTCCGCTCTGCCATGCCCGGCAAAGAGGCGATGGAGAAATGCGCTCCCTCGTAGACCAGATCCTCGTAGGCCTCGTCGGCAATCACCACCAGGTCGCGCTGGATGGCAAAGGCCGCAACCTCCTCCGCTTCCGCCCGCGTGAATACCGCGCCGCTGGGATTCTGCGGCGTGTTGTAGTAGATGGCGCGGGTTTTGGGCGTGGAAAACTGCTCCAGGGTCTTGCGGATGCCGTTGCGGCGCGCGGTAATCGTGGGTACCAGCAGCGGCCGCGCCTGTGCGCCGGTCACCAGGTCGCTGATCGGCGTCCAGAAGGGCGAAAAGACCATGGCGTCGTCGCCCGGATCGAGCACGCACTGGAAGGCCGCGTACAATCCCTGCATGCCGCCCACGGTCACCAGCACCTCGTCGGCGCTTGCCTGGATGTCATTCTTCGCCGCCAGCTTGGCCGCCAGCGCCTGGCGCAGCGGCAACAGGCCGGAAGACGGGGCGTAGTGCGTCTGGTTCTCCGTCAACGCCTTGATGGCCGCGTACTTGATCTGGTCCGGGGTCTCAAAGTAGGGCTCGCCCATGTGCATGGGGTGCACCTGCTGGCCCTCCGCGCGCAACTCCGCCACCTTGTTGCGGACTTGCACAATGTCAGAGAATCCAACCTCGTCCAGCCGCTTGGCCAGCCGTATCCCGCTCTGCCTGTTCGTCATCGTTCCGCTCCCTTTCGTGGAGGATCGGGGAAAAATATTTTTACCATATCCAATGCCCACTTGAATATCTCAGACCGCGAGCAACTCCGTGTAAACCGCCATGCCTACCACCGCATCGGCCCCCAGCGCATCCAGGGCATCCACTTCCTGCTGGCTGCGAATGCCGCCGGCCACGATCAGTTGCCGTGCGGTCAGCTTGCGCAGGCGCGAGGCGGTTTCGATGGGAAAGCCCTTCATCAACCCCTCGCCGTCCACGTGCGTGTAGAGGAATGCGCTCACATGGGGATCGAGCTGCGGAATGGCATCGTCGGGCGTGAGTTCGACCTGCGCCTTCCAGCCCTTCACGGCGATCTTGCCGTTCTTGGTGTCGATGCCGGCCACCACGCGTTCCGCTCCTGCCGCTGCGGCCAGTTCGGCGGCGAACCCGGTGTTGACCGCACCCGCCTCGGAGAACAGCGCCGACCCGATAATCACGCGCCTGGCGCCCGCATCGAGCACCTGTTGGGCGCGCTCGATGGAGTGAATGCCGCCGCCGGCCTGAACTGGCAGCCGCTTGGCAATCTGCGCCACCAAGGCAGAATTGTCGCCCTGACGCATAGCCGCGTCCAGGTCGATCAACTGCACCAGCGGAAAGCGCGCAAACTTTTCGATCCAGTATTCGAAGTCGTCGAAGGCCAGGCGCAGTTTTTCGCCCTGCACCAACTGGACAATTTGGCCGCCCATCAAATCGATGGAAGGAATCAGCATGGAAGCCTCACGGAGACGCCGGCTTTGGCCAGCTCTTCTTTGAGCGAACGCGCGCTCGAAACGCCGAAGTGAAAGATGCTTGCAGCGAGCGCCGCATCAGCCTTGCCGCGCCCGAAGACATCCACAAAATGGGCTACAGTTCCAGCTCCGCCGCTTGCGATAACCGGAATTCCTACAGCTTCGCTCACCGCCGCGGTCAGCTCGCAATCGAAGCCGGTGCGCATGCCGTCGGAGTTCATGGAGGTGAGCAGAATCTCGCCCGCGCCGCGGTCTTCCGCCTCGCGCGCCCACTCGACGACGCGCCGCCCTGCCAGCTTGCGCCCGCCCTGCACATACACCTGCGCCTCGCGCACCGGATCGGCAGCCTCGGGGTCGCGCCGCGCGTCGATCGCAACGACGACGGCCTGCGCCCCAAAGCTGCGGCCAATGGCGTCGATCAACATGGGGTCCTTCAACGCCGCGGAGTTCACGCTTACCTTGTCCGCGCCTGCCTCGAAGACCTGCGCCGCATCGTCTGCCGTGCGAATGCCGCCACCCACGCAGAAGGGGACGAATAACTCGCGCGCCGTTCTGCGCACGGTGTCGAGCAGCGTGCCACGGCCCTCGTGGGTCGCGGTAATATCCAGCAGCACAATTTCGTCCGCGCCTTCACGCGCATGGCGCGCGGCCTGCGTGGCCGGATCGCCGGCGTCGACGATGTCCACAAACTGCACGCCCTTGACGACACGACCATCGCGCACGTCAAGACAGGCAATGATGCGCTTGGTAATCATTCAGTTCCCTTCCCCACTTCCTTCGTTTCCCATGTGAGGAAATTGCGAAGAATCTTCAGCCCCGTTGCGCCGGATTTTTCCGGATGGAATTGCACGCCCATCACGTTGCCGCGCTCGACGGCCGAGGCGAATGGCTCAATGTAGTGCGTGACGGCGGCGGTATCGGCAGTAACCGGAGCTTTGTAGGAGTGAGTGAAGTAGACAAACTCGCCCAGCTCCACGCCGGCCAGCAGGCGCGAGCCCTTGCGCACTTCCAGCGAATTCCAGCCCACATGCGGAACTTTCTCATGGCTCTCGGCAAAGTGCGTGCACTGCTCTTGGAAGTGTGCGAGGCCCGGCTGCTCCGGCGCTTCGCTCGATCCCGCATAGAGCCACTGCATGCCCACGCAGATGCCGAGGAAAGGCACGCCGCGCGCAATCGCTGCGCGAATCGCAGGCGTGAGTCCGGTGGCGTCGAGCCGCTGAGTGGCTGCAAAGTGGCCCACGCCGGGCAACACAATCCGTTCCGCCGCATCCACAAGAGCGAGGTCGCCGTCGGTCACAACGGTCTCCGCGCCCAGATGGTTCAGCGCCTTCAGCACCGAGGTCAGGTTGCCGGCTTTGTAATCGATCACGGTTACGCGCATCAGAGCAGCCCCTTTGTGGATGGCAGCATCTCTCCCAGTTGTTTGTCGCGCGAGCAGGCGCCGCGCAGCGCCCGCGCAAAGGCCTTGAAGATGCCTTCGATCTTGTGATGATTGGAGCGTCCGTACATGGTCTTCACATGCACGTTGGCGCGCGCGCCGCGTGCGAAACCCTCAAAGAAATCGGTCACCAGTTCGGTTTGCAGATCGCCCACCAGCCGCGTCCTCACCTTGGTATCGACAGCGAAGGCGGCGCGCCCGCTCAGATCCACGGCGGCAATGGCCAGCGTTTCGTCCATCGGCATCAGGAAGTAGCCGGCGCGCAGAATGCCGCGTTTGTCGCCCAGAGCGCGGTCAAAGGCCTCGCCCAGCGCAATGCCCACATCCTCGACGGTGTGGTGCTGATCCACGTCGAGGTCGCCGTCGCACTTGAGTTCCAGGTCGAAGGCGCCGTGGCGGGTGAACAGCTCCAGCATGTGATCGAAGAAGCGGATGCCGGTCGATACTTTGTATTGGCCGCTGCCCTCGATGGTGAGGCTGATGGCGATGCGCGTCTCGGTGGTGTTGCGCTCAAAGCTGGCCCTGCGCACAGCGGTGCTGCTATCCCATGTCCCAGAATCGGGACATGGGGCACCCGGAGTGGTTTCTTTTGTCTTGGTCATTGCGCCTCTTTCCTGGCCCGCAGTGTGGCCAGAGCCTGGTTCAGGGCCACAACAGCCTCGCGCATCTGCTCTCGCGTTCCAATGGTGATGCGGACGCGCCCGTCGCAGCCGGGATCGCTGGAGCGGTCGCGCACCAGCACACCCGCCGCGTGCATGAGGCGCACAAACTCCGCGTGCCGCACGCCGATCTCGGTCAAAATAAAATTAGCGCGGCTGGGCCAGCGGCGCACGCCGGCCGCATCGAGCGCGGCTTCAAAATCACTGCGCGCGGCGAGCACCTCGCCCACATACCAGTCCAGATAGGCTGTGTCTTCCAGAGCCGGCGGCAGGCAGGCCAGCGCCAGCGCATTCACGCTATAAGGCGAAAGCACGCGCCGCACCCAACGCATCAGATCGACGGAACCAGCTAGCAAGCCAACGCGCAGACCTGCAAGCCCGTAGGCCTTGGAGAAGGTGCGCGCCACAACCAGATTGGGAACGGCGCCGATCAGATCGACGACCGTCTCGCCGTAGAAATGGAAGTACGCTTCGTCTACCAGCAGGATAGCTTGCGGCGCTTTGCGCGCAATCTCCACAATCTGCGCGCGCGTGGCCACGGTGCCCGAAGGGCTATTGGGATTGGCGATGGCGATGATCTTGGTCTGCGGCGTGATAGCGGCCAACAGGCGCTCGAAGGGAAACTGCAAGTCGTCGCCAGCCAGCACAGTGACCACGCGCGCATCCGTACCCGATGCGTAGACCTCGTACATGGTATAGGTGGGCACGGGCAGCAGCAGTTCGTCGCCTTCTTCGAGAAATGTCTCGAAGAGAACGTGAATAGCCTCGTCCACGCCGTTGGTCAGAGCCACCTGTTCCCCGGCAAGGCCAAGATGGGCGGCAACCAGAGCCTCGACCGGCTCGCGCTGTGGATAACGCGTGAGATCGCCGCCAGAGATGCGGCCCAGTGCCTCGCGCACCTTGGGCGAACAGGCCAGCGTGTTCTCGTTGAAGTCCAGCCGCAACGCATCGCGGCTGCCGAGCGGAGGATGATACTCCTTCATCTTCTGCGCGCGACGGCGCGGCATCGGGGTCAGTGCGGACACTGCTTCTGCGGCGGAACTAGACACGAGTCTTCCTCCTTGGTTGACCTTTTGACGTGGCTTTCTGCGGCGCAAGCCGCGTCTGCCTCACCGCAGGTGACAAGCGCGTGCGAATGGCCTCGGCGTGGCCGGTGAGGCCCTCAGCATCCGCAAGCAATGCGGCTTTGGGCCCCAGCGCACGCAGTGCCTGCGCGTTGTACTGCTGCACGGTGATGAGCTTGACGAAATCGTTGACGCTGAGTCCGCCGCGGACCCGCGCCATGCCGCCGGTGGGCAGCGTGTGATTGGGACCGGAGATGTAATCGCCCATGGGCTGCGCGGACCAGCGGCCCACGAACGCCGAGCCTGCGTTCCAAACCCATTCGAGGTCCCTGGCTGCATCGACAGTCAGGTGCTCTGGAGCCAGGCGATTGGTGATCTGCCGCGCCTCGTCCACGCTCGACGCAATGAGAACCAGGCCGTTGCGATCGAGAGCCTGGCGCGCAACTGCATTGTCGCGGCTGCGCAGCTTGACCTCCGCCATTACTTCCTTGGCGAGATCGTTCTGCGTGGTGATGAAGATGGCCAGCGCCTCGGGATCGTGCTCGGCCTGCGCCACCAGGTCGGCAGCAATGGCGCCGGCATCGCCGCGCTCGCTGGTGACCACAATCTCCGTGGGCCCGGCCAGCATGTCGATGGCGCAATCGAAGGCCACCAGCCGCTTGGCCGCGGTGACATAAAGATTGCCCGGCCCAACAATCTTGTCCACGCGCTTGAGGCTTGCAGTTCCGTAGGCCAGCGCAGCCACGGCATGCGCGCCACCCAGGCGATAGAACTCCGTAATGCCCAGCAGGTGAGCCGCGGCCAGTGTCTCCGGCGCGGGTTTGGGCGAAACCACTGCGATGCGCTCCACCCCCGCCACCTGCGCGGGAATGGCGGTCATCAGCAGCGTGGAGGGCAGCGGATGGCGCCCGCTGGGCACATAGCAGCCCACCGCGCCGAGCGGACGCACAAGCTGACCAGTGGTGAGGCCGTCGATGGGCTCGTCGCTCCACGATTCAGGAAGTTGGCGAACGGCGAAGGCGCGAATCTGCTCGGCTGCGGTGGAAAGCGCCTGCTGCATGGCGGGATCGACCGCCTCCCAGGCGGCGGCCATCTCCTCCTGGGTGACGCGCAGATCGGCCTCGCCGGCCAGCCCGTCAAATTGAGCCGCGTAGCGCAGCAGGGCGCGATCGCCGCGTTTGCGCACATCGGCCACAATGCGCCTGACAGAGGGCAGCACGGCATCCAGCGCCGCGCCACCGCGCTGTTCCAGAGCAAGCAGGGTTTCTTCCGCCTGCCGTGCGCCTCGACCTTTGGTTCGAATCAGTTTCATCGTTCGCGTCTCACTTGTTTCTGCGGTTCCATTGATCCGGCCCCGTGGTGATTGTGGTTTCCCACCCTAGCCGCAAAAACAAAGACGCGGCGAGGGTGGGGCACCCAGAACGTTACCCGATCCCTAAAACTGCTCTACAGCACGACCTTGTTCAGCGGATATTCGACGATGCCGGTTGCCTTGGCCGCCTTCAGCCGCGGAATCACATCGCGCGCCACGCGCTCTTCCACAATGGTATTCACCGCCACCCACTCGGAGTTGCTCAACTGCGAGATGGTGGGCGAATTCAACGCGGGCAGCACGGCGAGCACGGTTTCCAGGTCCTCGCGCTTGACGTTGAGCATCAGGCCCACCTGCGATTGCGCATCGATGGCGCCGCGCAGCATCATGGCAATCTGGTTGATCTTCTCAACCTTCCAGGGGTCGGCCAGGGCGTTCTTGCCGGCGATCAGGTGAGTCTCGCTCTCCATGATCGTATCGATGATCTTCAGGCGGTTGGCCTTGAGCGAGCTGCCCGTCTCGGTGACCTCGACAATGGCGTCGGCCAGCGTGGGCGGCTTCACTTCTGTCGCGCCCCAGCTGAACTCCACCTTCACGTTCACGCCCTTTTCAGCGAAGTAGCGCTTGCTGGTTTCCACCAGCTCGGTGGCAACGATCTTGCCCTCCAGGTCCTCGGCCTTTTCAAAGCCGCTGCCCTCGGGAACGGCCAGCACCCAGCGCACCTTTTGGCGGCTCTGCTTGGAGTAGGTAAGCGAGGTGATGCTGGTAACGTCGAGACCGCTCTCCCTGACCCAGTCGATGCCGGTGAGGCCGGCATCGAGCACGCCGTGATCCACATAGCGCGCCATTTCCTGAGCGCGGATCAACATGCACTCGATGTCGCTGTCGTCGATGGAAGGAAAGTAGGAGCGCCCGTTGGCATAGATATTCCAGCCGGCGCGCTTGAACAGAGCGATGGTTGCATCCTGCAGGCTGCCCTTGGGGATGCCGAGTCTGAGCTTGTTAGCCACGAGTTGCCTCTTTCTGATTGTTCGCTTCCTGGTTGGCTGTACCGCAGACGATCGGCTTGGTGAAGCAGCTGACCGTGCCCTCGTGGCACACCAGCCCATCGCCCTCAACTACCACCCGAAACAGCAGCGTGTCGTTGTCGCAGTCGGTTGCGGCAGAGACGACGCGCAGCCGGTTGCCGCTGGTCTCGCCCTTCATCCACAGCTTCTGGCGGGTGCGGCTCCAGAAGGTGACAAAGCCGGTCTCCAGGGTTTTGGCATAGCTGACGGGGTTGAGAAAGCCCAGCATCAGCACTTCGCCCGTGCCGGCATCCTGCACAATGCCGGCCACCAGGCCATCCATCTTGTCAAAATCGATTGTTACAGCCGCGTTGCTCATTCTTTTCCTTGTTCTAGGTTGAGTTTTGGGGTTGGGAACGCGAAAAAGCCCGCTGGCGGAGGTCGCCGGCGGGCTTGGGAACTTCTTGAGATCTCTCTGGCCGATTACATCAGGCCATGGCAGTCCGCCGGCATGGGGGTCCCGTGATGGTGGTGGTGACCGTGATTGCGGTGGCTCTGCATCTGTTAAGAGGCTAAGGGAAAACCTCTGTGGTGTCAACAGCGCTTCCTTCTTCCTTTGAGCAGGGCGCCGTGACCGCTATGGCTTGGCGCTCTCCAGGGCTGGTTTTGTCTGGTCCGGCACCCTGTCCTTCTGGAGTAAATCGATCACCCGCTGGTACAAGCGGTTGCGCACCACAAAGCGCTCCGAGGCGCGGGTTACATAGCGCACCCGGATGTCGATGCCGGAGGCAGACGGGCGCAGATTGACCACCGGGTCCGCACTGAAGCGGCTCAGACCGTCGTCGCGCATGCCGCGCTTCCATTCGTGCTCCGCCAACTCCGCTCTCTCACTGGTTTCCTCCTGCACCACCTTGTGGATGCGTTCGACCATGTCGTGAGAGTCCTGAGATGCGGGCAGGCTAACCGTGATCTCATCCCACATCCACTGGCCGGTGGTAGCGAAGTTGAAGTATTTTCCCCGGATGGCGAAGTTGTTGAGGAAGGTAATGCGGCGGCCGGTGGCGTGCCCTCGCTCGGCCAGATCGCCGGTTTCAAGGAGCGTGGTGCTCATCAGGCCGATCTCGGTTACCTCGCCGCCCACGCCGTCGATCTCTACCCAGTCGCCCACGCGCATGCCGTTCTTGCCCATGAGCACGAACCAGCCGAAAAACGCCAGGATGAAGTCCTGCAAGGCAATGGTGAGGCCGGCAGTAGCAAGACCCAGAACCGTAGTCAATTGCTGAGGCGGGCCAAAGACCACCAGCAGAATGACGAGAGCGCCAAGAACCTGTACTCCCAGTTCCAGGACCGTGCGCAGCGTTTGCCTCTGCCTGCGGTCGATCGCGGGATGGGTCATCAGCCGCCGCACCAGCGCGTCGCACAGAACCGTGCAGATGAGGATGAAGAGGATCAGCGCCAGGGAGCGCAAAATCAGATGCCACAGGATGCGGTGTTGCAGGAGCACCTGGGCAGACCACTTGCCGTAAACACCGGCCAACTGCTGTTCGGTCTGAATGCGGTCGTCATAGATGCTGAGAAGCTGCCGTTGCGCGCTCCTGTCGCGCAGGCCGGCAAGGCGGGCGGCATGGTCCGGCGCATTGCCTGCGGTTGCCGTCATGGCCGCATTGGCCTTGGCCTCCAGAGCATTGTGTTCGGCAGTCAAACTAGCGGCGTCTTTCTGCGCCTGCTGCAAGGCCTGCTGGATCAGCTGATAGCGGTCGCGCTGGCTGTTCCAGGCCTTGAGCCGGCCGGCCAGCGTGCCGTGCTGAGCAGCGGAGATAACCGCAATCTGCTGGTCGCCATGCGCCTGCGCGTCGTACTTGCTCATCGCCGCTTCATGGGCAACCAGTTCGCTTTGGATCTGGGCGCGGTTATCGCCCGAGGCACGGTCAAGATCCAGCTGTGCATCGGCAAGCTGGTCGGAATCGAGGCCAAGCTGCGCTTTGGCAATATCGAGATTGTCATTGCTAGTTGCAGGCTGTGCGCCCTCTTTCGGCGGACTGGTTGGCGAACCGGATGCACGCGTCTGGCTATCGACTTGCGCCTGATCGTCTTTGACGAATTGCTGAAGCTGCGCAACCTTCTGCGACAACGCCAGCGCGTCGCCGGTCAGGACGCGATGCTGCGCCTGCAAACTGGCCAGGCGCAACGCGGCGGCAAAAGCCTGGTCCACTTCGTGATCGGCCAGCCGCTCGGCATTTTGGGCGTATTCAGTCTCCTCCGCGGTCACGGCCAAAGGCGCCAGGGCCTGGGCTGTCAGCCAGGGGCGCTGGTCGACAAGGCTCTTTTGACTGTCAGCAGAAGTGCGTGCCGCGCCCTGCCTCGCGAGAAATGGGAGATGGGCCATGGCGTCGCGGGTGGCCCAGGAAAGACCCAGGCACAGGGCCAGCAGCACAACCAGTGCGAGAAGAAAGATCAGCCTGGCCCGGCCAAAAGCGCGGAAGCCGGCGGAACCGGCGGGAAGAGGAGAACCGGGAAGCATTGCCATATGACCATTGTTGCAGGCGGATCGGATTTGGTGGTTTCAAATTGACCATCATGAGAGCATCCGGGGCGCGAGGGGCCTCAATTGGCGCTTTCTTTGACGAACACAAAGCGAATTCCGCTGACCCTATTCAGGCGCTCGAATGGATTGCATGGCGATCAGGCATGAACGAGCTTGCGGTTGAAGGAAGACGAGGCAGAGAATGATGGCGTGCGAACCCGAACCCAAGTCGCAGCATTGGCGGTTGCAATCCTCTGCGCATCCCTGGCCGGGATCGCGCAGAACCAGGATCGGGACCCCAACAGATACTCCAAGACGTCCGCAAACGCCCCGCCGGCTGAAGCGCGCATCGACATCAATCACGCCACCGTTACCGAGTTGTTGAAGGTTCCCGGCATGACGCCCAGTTGGGCCGGACGCATTGTGCGCTTCCGGCCCTACCGGACCAAGCTGGACCTGCTGGATCGCGGCGTGTTGAGCGACGAGGTCTACGACCGGATCAAGGATTGCGTGATCGCCCACCGCGACAAGCAGTGACCCTAGAAGTTGAACCGCAAACGATTCAAATTGAAAGGGACGGGCATATGCCCGTCCCTTTCGATTTGAAGCCGCGTCGTTGGGCCAGTCCTATGCTTCGGCCGGTTCAGCAACAGCCACGTCGCCGCGCTTCAGCAGCCGGCTCAGAATCACATAAAGCACCGGAATGAAGAACAGGTTGAGCACCGTGGAGAGCAACATGCCACCCACGATGGTGGTTCCCACGGAGCGCCGTCCCAGGGCGCCCGCCCCGGTGGCGAACACCAGAGGCAACACGCCAAGAATGAAGGCGAAGGAGGTCATGAGAATCGGCCGCAGGCGAAGTTCCGCGGCCTCGATGGCGGCCTCGGCAATGGAGCGGCCCTTGCGGCGCAGTTGCTCGGCAAACTCGACGATCAAAATCGAGTTTTTCGCCGAGAGGCCGATCAGCATCACCAGGCCGATCTGGCAGTAGACGTCGTTGGAGAGGCCGCGCAAGGCCACCAAACCAAGCGCGCCGAGTACCGCCATGGGAACCGCCAGCAGGATGATGAAGGGCAGCGCAAAGCTCTCGTACAGCGCCGAGAGGGTGAGATAGACCACCAGGATGCCCAACCCGAAGATGAGCATCGCCTTGCCGCCGGATTCGATTTCGTCCAGCGTTAGTCCGGTCCACTGGAAGGTCATGCCAGGCATCATCGTCTTCTTGGCCAGATCCTCCATCGACGCCAGCCCTTGCCCTGAGCTGTAACCAGGTGCCGGAGAGCCGTCGATTTCAACCGCGCGGAAGAGGTTGTAGTGCGAGATGACCGGCGGACCCGAACTCTCCGTGACGGTGGTCAGATTGTCCAACGGAATCATCTGGCCGGAGTCGGAGCGCACATAGAAGTTGTGCAGATCCTTGGCAGTCATGCGGAACGGCTGGTCGGCCTGCGCATATACGCGATAGGTGCGGTTGTTGTAGTCGAAGTCGTTGATGTATTGCGATCCCATGAAGACGCCCAGGGTGGTGGTGATCTGCGAAAGCGACACGTTCATCGCCTTGGCCTTTTCGCGATCGATGGTCACAAGCACTTGCGGATCGTTGGCCGAGAAGGTGGTCAGCAAACCGGTCAGGTCCTTGCGCTGTCTGCTGCCAGCCACAATCTGGTGGGCCACGCGGTCCAGGTCGCTGAGCGTGTTGCTGCCCTGGTCCTGGAGCATGAACTGGAAGCCGCCATAGCTGCCTACGCCCTGCACCGCGGGAGGCTGGAAGGCCGCCACCAAGCCGCCATTGGGAGCCATCATCAGGCGTTGCAGTTTGGGAGAGAGGTCCGCGACGATGTCGGCGGCGGAGTGGCCTTTGCCGCGCCGCTGATCCGATGGCTTCAAGTTCATGAACATCATGCCCGCGTTGGAGGAACCGCCGGACATGCTGAAGCCCATGACCGAGAAGGCTCCGCCCACATCGGGGTTCGAGGCGAGGATGGCCTCGGCGCGGTCCGCCAGTGCGCTGGTATAGGACAGCGAGGAGCCCGGAGGCGCCTGCACAATCACCATCAGGTAGCCCTGGTCCTCCTGGGGAATGAAGCCCGTGGGAACGTGCTGGTAAACCCAGACCGTGGCCCCCAACCCGGCAAAGAAGACCAACAGCAGCACGTAGCGCAGTTGCAGCGCCACATGAATCGACTTGGCGTAGCTGCTGGCCAGCCAGCTGATCGATTTGTCTGCCCCGTGAATGAAGCCGGCGAAAGCGCGCGACACGGGCCGGATGTGAAGAAAGTCCAGCTGATGCGGACGATCCGCCTCGCCGCGCAGGAACATGGCCGACAAGGCCGGCGAAAGGGTAAGCGCGTTGAACGCCGAGATGGCGATGGCAAAGGCGATGGTCAGCGAGAACTGGCGGTAAAGAATGCCGGTGGTGCCGGGAAAGAACGAGACCGGCACAAAGACGGCAATCAGCACCAGCGAAGTGGCGATGACGGCGCTGGTCACCTCGCCCATGGCCCTTGAAGTTGCCTCGTGGGGATCGGAGTGCTCCATCGCGATGTGGCGCTGCACGTTCTCAATGACCACAATGGCGTCGTCCACCACCAGTCCCGTGGCCAGTGTAATGCCGAACAACGTGAGCGAGTTGATCGAGAACCCGAATAACTTGATAAAGGCAAACGTTCCGATCAACGAGACCGGGATGGTGACGGCGGGAATGATGGTGGCGCGCCAGTCAAGCAGAAACAGGAAGATGACCACAATGACAATGAGGATGGCTTCGGCCAGGGTCACCAGCACTTCGCGGATGGAATCGCCGACCACGGTTGTGGCGTCAAAGGCTATGGCGTATTCCAGTCCCGGCGGAAAGCTCTTGGAGATTTGCTTCAACGCAGCAGTGGCCTTGGCGTCCACGTCGAGCGCGTTCGCGTTGGAGAGCTGCTCGACGCCGATGCCCACAGCTTCGTGCCCGGAGTATTTCAGCACCGAACTGTAATCCTCGGCTCCCACCTCCGAGTGGCCCACATCCTTCAGCAGCACCAGGCCATTGGGAGAATTCTTGATGATGATCTTGTCGAACTCCGCGGGGCTGGTAAGCCGGCCCACCACCCGCACGGGAACCTGAAAGGCCTGCTTCGAGTCAGAGGGAGGCTGGCCAAGCTGGCCGGCAGGAATCTCTACGTTCTGCTCCACCAGCGCACTCACCACGTCGCTGGCCGTCAGATTGCGCGCAGCCAGCCGAACCGGGTCCAGCCATACGCGCATGGCGTACTTGCGCTCGCCGAAGATCATCACGTCGCCCACGCCCGGTACGCGCTTGAGCGCATCCTTCACGTAGACATCGAGGTAGTTGGAGATGAACTCGCTCGAATAGCGACCGTCGCGGGTGAAGAAACCGGCGCCGAAAACAAAGTTGGCGTTGGACTTGCTGATGCTGATGCCGGTGGCGTTGACGGCCGAAGGCAGGCGGCCGGTTACACTGGCCACGCGGTTCTGCACGTCCACGGCGGCGATATCCAGATCGTAGCCGGTATCGAAGGTGGCGGTAATGGAGCTGGTTCCATTATTGGTGCTAGAGGACCTGATGTAGCGCATTCCCTCCACGCCGTTGATGGCCTCCTCCAGGGGAATGGTGACGGCCTTTTCAACCGTGTCGGCGTTGGCGCCCACATAGTTGGTGCCCACCATCACTTGCGGCGGCGCAAGGGTGGGATACATGGCGATCGGGAGGGTGGGGATGCACACCGCCCCGGCCAGAATAATGAGCAGCGCGCACACCGTCGCAAACACAGGGCGGTGAATAAAGAAATCGACAAACAAGGTAGGCCTTCCTTTTCCCTCGTAGTGGGCGCGCCCTCGGCAGCGCCCTGTGCCTGCCTCCGCTCAGTGGCGGAGGCGTATCTGGGGCCTGCTGCCCCCTAAGCGCCCAGCGGCATAACCGGCATGCCGTTCACCAGGAACTGGGTGGCCGACACAATCACCCGGTCGCCCGCATTCAATCCCGAAGAAACGGAGTAGTTGTTACCCACCGTGTCGCCCAAGGTGACCGCCGTCTGGTGGGCCACATAATGCCCATTTTGCTGCTGCGCCACAAACACGAAGCTTTGCCCGCCCTGCCGCGTCACGGCCAGCACCGGGATAACTGCCATCGGCGTCGTGCTCCAGATGATCTTGGCCTTCACCATCTGCGCATTGCGCAGCATCTCAGGCGTGGCGTGGACCGGAGCCTTCACCAGAATTCCCTGCAGCGTGCTATCCACTTCCGGCGACAGGAAATCGATCTTCGACGTCTCCAGCACCTTGCCGCTGTTGTCGGTCAGTTGCACCTCCAGGCCCTTCCGCACCTGGCCGGAGCGCTCCGTGGGAACGTAGATGTACGCCTCAAGATCCTTGTTCTCATCCACCGTGGTCAGGAAGCTCGCGGGCACGGTTGCCGGCGTCACAAAATCGCCCACGTGCACGGGGATGTCGCCCACCACGCCGTCAAACGGCGCGCGGATGCTGTAGTAGGCCAGTTGCTCCTGCTGTGTCTTGCGCAGTTCCACCGCCGACTGGTAGTCCGCCTTGGTGTTCTCGTAGGATTGGCGCGCCTGGTCGTAGGCGTCGCGGCTGGTCACGCCAGCCTCAAACAGCTTGCGCTGCCGCTCCACCTCGATCATGTTGTAGTCGAAGAGCGCCTTCTTCTGCAGCTCTGTGGCACGCGCGGCCGCGACTGAGGCGAGCTGGACCTTCGGATCGATTTCCATCAGCTGCTGTCCCGCCTTCACGTGATCGCCCGAGTGAACGCGAATCTGGGTCAGATTCCCCTGCACCATCGGCTGCAAAGTAGCCGAGCGCCGGGACTTGATGGTGGCCACATACTCGCTGCTCTGGGGCACCGGGGCAAGAGTCACCGCGACGGTTTGCACCGGCATGGCCTGCATCCCCGCTCCGGCCGGCGCCGCCGGCTTTTGCCGGCAGCCTGTCGCCGCCAACCCGATCAGTACAAAACAACCCAAACCAAGAATGCGTTTCAATACCGTGTTCGTCACTCGATCTTTCCTCTGTCCTGGCCGGTTCGGGCCGGAACTCCGGTTTATGCCGGTTTGCTTGCATTGCCTTGCCGCGGGACCTCCCGGTCCACTGCAACATCGGCTTTTTGCGGGTAATCCGGCCTGAAGGCGCACCCCCAGCCGGCGAAAAACAGTCAAAAAGAAGCCTTTTTATCTGACGGCTCGGGCCGTTCCATTGACGCAAAAAACTCCGCGGCGCAGCCTGACCCCGAAGATGCGCAGACCCGATGCCGTTCTCCCCAGACATTCCCGGCGCTTCGCCCGTGGCGGAGCCAGTGGAATGGTGCTCTGGCGCGCCTGGCCCGGCCTGGTCAGTTGGAGCGGAATTGGCTGTCCGCCAGCGCCTCGTCCCACTTGGCTGTCTGCCCCGCTTCGGCAAGACCCGGTCTGAGGAAAGCGCCGCAATCCGGGAAGGAATCCCCGCCTTCACGCAGCGTCTGCCCACGCACTTGAAAGCATAACGCAACCCCCTTGGCGCTTTCCTGGCCAGTGCGCAAAGCGCCCCACTTTGACACCGCCCCCGCGAGTTGATAGCCTTCAAAAAGGGCGGACTCGGGCAATTCAGGCCGAACATGCTCTTTACAGCGTCCCCGTCGTCTAGCCCGGCCTAGGACACCGCCCTTTCACGGCGATAACACGGGTTCAAATCCCGTCGGGGACGCCATAAAATCAATAACTTACAGTCACTTTGAGCGAACCACCGAAAAGCGGGGACGCTACGGGGACTAACGCAAAGGTACGCTGCCCCCGTCCATCCCACCAGACAACTTTACTTCGGCTCCGGCAGCGCCCCGGCAAACACCCCGTCTAACTTGTTCACTGCCGCCGCCATGTATCCGGGTGAGAGATGCGCGTACCGTTGCGTCATGCGCGGCGTCTTGTGTCCGAGAATCCGGCCCACCGCGTACAGGTCCACGCCTTCCATGACCAGCCAACTTGCCGCCGTGTGTCGGAGCGAGTGGAAAGAGGCGTCTGCAATGCCCACGGAAGCGAAGACGCGCCGCGTGTAGACGCTGAGGCGGGCCGCGTTCACGTCGGGGAACGCCAGCGCCCCCGGTTCGCCCACGGGCAGGCTGTTGAGCACCTGGACGGCCAGTGCGTTCAATGCCACAACCCGGAGCGTGCCATTTTTCGTCTCTGTCAGGTATGCGCGCTGGTTGGCAAGGTCAATATCCTTCCAACACAGGCCGAGAATCTCGCCCCGGCGCATCCCGGTAAAGGCGGCCAGCGCCATCGGGGCGCGCATCCAATCCGGCGCGGCTTCCAGAGCCGCCTTGAATTCCGTGGGAGACAGATACCGCGTCCGGCCTTCCGACTGCCTGGGCAGCTTTGCGCCCTGGGCCGGATTCACCGTGAGCAGTTCCCATTCCACGGCCAGCCGCAAGGCGTGGTTCAGCGTGGCAAACTCTTTGGCCACCGTTCCGGCGGAAACTGTCTCGCTCCGCTTCAGGATGTAATCGGCAACCGTGCGGCGCGTGATCTCTTTCGCCAGAGTGGGCAGCGCGGCCGTGAGCGTATTCAGAATGCCGTCCAGCCGGACAAAC
>Ga0302320_10003518_pt1 | contig 36326 bp, 34 predicted proteins | sample Bog_T0_3_FD_202130 | JGI IMG/M metagenome (GOLD analysis project Ga0302320, IMG submission 202130) | Peat permafrost microbial communities from Stordalen Mire near Abisko, Sweden - Bog_T0_3 | ecosystem: Environmental > Terrestrial > Soil > Wetlands > Peat | place: Sweden: Abisko, Stordalen Mire...
GCTCGTCGAATACGTCACGCGCCTCGGCTTCACGCACGTCGAATTTCTGCCCGTTGCCGAGCACGCCTATTATCCGTCGTGGGGCTATCAGGTCACTGGCTTTTACGCGCCCACCAGCCGGTTCGGCACACCGGACGATTTCCAGTTTCTCGTCAATGCGTTGCACGAGGCCGGCATCGGTGTCATCGTGGACTGGGTGCCCGCGCACTTCCCGCGCGACACCTGGGCGCTCGCAAAATTCGACGGCACCGCCCTGTTCGAACACGAGGACCCCCGTAAAGGCGCGCATCAGGACTGGGGCACCCTCATTTTCAATTTCGGCAGGAACGAAGTCTCCAATTTTCTCGTCGCTAACGCCCTGTTCTGGTGCGAGCGGTTTCATATTGACGGCCTGCGCGTGGATGCCGTGGCCTCGATGCTCTACCTCGACTACTCGCGCAAGGAAGGCCAGTGGGTTCCAAACCAGTTCGGCGGGCGCGAAAATCTGGAGGCGATTGAGTTCCTGAAAAAGTTCAACCACATCACGCACACGGAGTTCCCCGGCGTGATGACCATCGCCGAGGAATCCACCGCATGGCCGCTGGTGACACGCCCGCCATATCTCGGCGGACTCGGCTTTTCCTTCAAGTGGAACATGGGCTGGATGCACGACACCCTCGGCTACTTCAAGCGCGAGCCGGTCCATCGCAAATATCATCAGAACGATCTCACCTTTGCGATGCTCTACCATTTCAACGAAAATTTCATCCTGCCGCTCTCCCATGACGAGGTCGTTCATGGCAAGCTTTCCTTGATTGGCCGGATGCCCGGCGACGATTGGCAGAAGTTTGCCAATCTTCGCGCGCTGTTCGCATATCAATGGCTGTTCCCCGGCAAAAAACTGGTGTTCATGGGCGGTGAATTTGGACAGAGCAAGGAATGGAACGAGAACGCGCAACTCGACTGGTGGCTGCTCGACGCCGGGTCGTTCCATCGCGGCCTCCAAAAATTTGTCGGAGATCTGAACAAGCTTTACGCCGCAACGCCCGCGCTATGGCAGGCGGATTATGACCACGCCGGTTTCTGGTGGATTGACTGCAATGACCGTGAAAATAGCATTCTCTCCTTCATGCGCCAGACCGCCGACGGTTCAAAACAGCTTGCCGTCATCCTGAATCTTACGCCGGTCCCGCGTCCGGATTATCGTATCGGTTTGCCCCGCGCGGGCAAATGGCGCGAGGTGATGAACAGTGACGCCGGAATTTACGGCGGAAGCAACAAGGGCAATTTGGGTGGCGTGACGGCGGGAAACATTTCATGCCATGGCCAGCAGCACTCGGCGGAGTTATATCTGCCGCCGTTGAGCGTCATTGCATTTGTCCCGGAATAATCAGACTCGGCGGTTAACATTCTGTGTCTCTTCGTGTCTTTCGTAGTCAAACGGTTTTCCCCTCTCCGCTCCCTCCGAGATTTTAAAAATTAGCGTTTATTGGCGAAAATTAGCGGTTAAAAAATCCGTGTTTATCCGTGTCCATCCGCTTGCCGCGCCGAAGTCAGACGAAGGCGGGTGGTTTGAACTGTTTTCCCCTCTTCGCTCCTTGCCCCTCGCCCATCAAATGGGAGACGGTTGCCGAAGTCGGGTGAGGGTTTGAGTTTGGGGGGCTGGGGGGGGGTGAGATGAGGGTGGCTCTTTCAGCCTTAAGTATTTACGAGTTTTGTAGCAGCCGAGGTACTTGTCGCGTCGGAACTTTGTGGAGGCGGAACGAGGCTCATAAACAATTCGCGGAAATTCGCGTAATTCGCGTCAAACTCTTTGTGTTCTTTGTGCTCTTTCGTGGTAAAAAATCCGTGTCCATCCGTGGCTATAGTGCTGGAAACTGTTCCAGTTTCGGCACGACGCCTGCCCGCGCGTCCGGTTGATATTCCGCTGTGAGCCAGTGGATGCTGAAGGTCGTCTTGCCCGCCAGCGCCAGCGCTTCCAGCATCTCCCAATCCGTGAGGTCGCACGCCGCAAAGCTGTGCCGGTAGAAATGCCATGTCTCCGGATCGCTCTCAAACGGGTGCAAGCTGATGCTTAGTTTCCCCTTGAGCGCTCTTCGCACCGCCCCCCAATCGGCGTCGTTGAAGACCATGCGGCCGGGCACAAGCCGTTGATGCAATTTCGCCGCTGCGGATTCGCTTTTGACGACGGCAATCACGTCCAGTGAATCTTCCGTCGTATGCAGCAGCAGCAGCGGTGGCTGGAATGTGGCCTGGATGTAGGTTTGATTCGTCAACGCCATTACTGCGTCAAGCAACGAAGGATTGGCATTGGTCAGCGTCGCGTGCGCCCGCCGGAAAAAATAAAACTCGTCTGTTGCGCCCGGCATGAAGATGAGCGCCTTCACGACGCCGTTGGATTGGAAAGCGCCCAGCATCAATGGCACGCAGTTCGTCCGGTTCAAATCCGTCACGCCCGCAGTCAGCGGCATTTGCCCCAGCGCATCCCGCCACGATTCATCAGCGACCGCGCCTTGCGCCACGACGAGCAGGAGGATTAAACCGCTCCATTTTGTGAGGTTCTTCATTCCGGTCGCCAAAAGTAGCCATCTACTCTCACGCCGTCAACGAATCGAAATCGCCGCGTTCTAAATTGATTGTAGGGCACGACGTAAGGAGTGCTGACCCAAACGGCTCGTCACCTCGTCGTCTACAAATCAGGACGAAAGCGAAAAGTTAAATCTGTGTTCATCCGTGTCCATCCCCATGCCGCGCCGAAATCAGATGAAGGCGGGTGGTTGAACTGTCTTCTCCCTCTCCTCCCCAAGAGGAGGAGAGGGCTGGGGTGAGGAGGTTGTTCACTTCTGTCATCTTGCCGCCCATTTCAGCGTTTCAGTTTTTATGCGTTTTTCTTCGTGTGTTTCGGATATTTCGTGGTTAATAATCCGCATTTATCCGTGCCCATCCGTGGTTTATTCTCTGCTCATGAAACTGATTTCATGGAATGTCAACGGCCTGCGCGCAGTGCTGAAGAAAAACTTTCTCGAATTTCTGGACGCCGAGAAACCCGACGTCCTTTGCCTGCAGGAAACCAAATGCACGCCTGACCAGGTCGAGCAGCTCTGGCCTGCCAAATACACGACCTACTGGAACAGCGCGGAGAAAAAGGGCTACTCCGGCACGGCCATCTTCACCCGGACGCGACCGCTTAATGTCATCCCGCACATTGACATCGCCGAGCATGACCGGGAAGGCCGCGTCCTCGCCGCCGAGTTCACCGATTTCTTCCTCGTGAACGTTTATGTGCCGAACTCCAAGCGCGATTTGTCGCGCCTTACTTACCGCCAGAAATGGGACAAAGACTTTCTGGCGTATCTGAAGAAGCTGGAGAAAAAGAAGCCGGTGATTTTCTGCGGCGACCTGAATGTGGCGCACACGGAGATTGATCTCGCCAATCCCAAGGCCAACGTCCACAACCACGGCTTCACGATTGAGGAACGCGACGGCTTTACCGCCTTCGTTAAGGGCGGTTTCCTCGACACCTTCCGCGAATTCGAGCCGGGCGGGGGACATTACACCTGGTGGAGCGTGATGGGTGGTGCGCGTTCCCGCAACGTCGGCTGGCGCATAGATTACTTCCTCGTCTCCAAGCAGTTGCGCCCGCGCCTCAAACGCGCCTTCATCCGGCCCGCAGTGACCGGCAGCGACCATTGCCCGGTGGGCATCGAAATAACGTGAGTCTGATTCCTGCGGATTGCGAGACTTTCTATTTCGGACAAATAAATTTACTGATTCCGCTGAATAACTTCTGCCAGTTTATTTCAAACGCGAGCACCGCGAATTTTCCATTTCCTGTCCATCCTGTGGTCCGGTCTAACATCCCGTGTCAGAAATTGGTAATAAATTATGAATATGTCCAAACATCATTTCATTTATACGAAGATCTCCACGCTCGCAGCAGAGATCCGCTGGATTGTATGTCATGTGCCAGATGGAGACTCATTGTTTTGTCATGATTTTAGGCTGGTTGGTGTTCGAACAACGCATTGCCCGATGCATAGATGGAAATAATCGTTGATAATTGCCATAATTCGCGTCATGGTTTGCAGGTTGCGTAGTAACTATGCAGGGTTTTGCAGCACCTTCGGATGGAATTAGCCGGACTTTGCCTGTTTACGCTGCAAAGACGGCATGATTCGCCTTGGATAGACCGGTTGGCCCGGCAAATTGCCAGGTTCCAACCGCGAAACTTCATGAACTTATGACACGCCTTAAACTTGGCTTTGGAAATCGAACGGTGCTCGAACAAATCGCCATCTGCCGGCGCGTGGCCGGCGGTATTGGCAAGCTGGCCGCCGAACAGCGCCAGGTCCTCGCCTCTCATCCCGTCGCCGAAAGTGTCGAGGAGGCAGCCCAGGCCCATACCGAGGTGGAGGCCATGAAAACCGCCCTGAAGGCGGCTTTGGTTCGGCGGCAGGCGAAGGTGCGCGCCATGCGCGAGCACACCACCGCCGCTGCCATCCGCATCGCAGATGACGCCAAAGGCGACCCGGCGGCGATGCTGTCGGCGGGATTGGACGTGGCAAAGGAAAAACGACCCATTGGCCAGCCTGCGGCACCCCTCCAATGCCGTGTCGTCACCACGGACTTGGAGGGCCGGGTGCGCCTGCGCTGGAAACGACCCGTGCGCCGCTGCGCGTTCAGCATCGAGGCGACCACTGACCCTGCGGCCCGGAGCGGGTGGAAGCATGCCGCCACCTGCATCCGTCAATCCTGTGTGGTGGGCGGACTGGAAAGCGGGGTGAAATACTGGTTTCGCGTGGCCGCGAGCAACGCGCACGGCCAAGGCCCGTGGAGCCAGCCCGTCAGCGCACGGGTGAAGTGAAAAGCCGGACAGGATTAACAGGATGGACAGGATAATTCTCCTCCGGACTTAATCCTGTAAATCCTGTTCCTCCTGTCTGAATTTCCGCATTCCGAATGCCGCAGGGGCAACTTGTCGCGCCGAAATCGGATGAAGGCGGACGGGGCGCGTGGCTCGCCCTGTGAAATACGGCAAAGACAATGGGAAGCCTTGGCGCGGGGCATTATTTCACAGGGCGAGGCGCACGAGGCGCTGGCGATGACGGAAATCAAATTGGGGAGCACTCCGCACTCCTTGCCGCGTCGAAGCAAGGCGAAGACGGGCGCACTCCTTGCCGCGTCGAAGCAAGGCGAAGACGGGCGCACTCCTTGCCGCGTCGAAGCAACTCGCCGCGTCGTAACGACTTGTCTCGCCGAAGTCAGACGCAGGCGGAAGTGAAGACGGGAGCGAAGACGGGCACACTCTCCATTCCGCACTTGAACGGCTCTTTTCCTGAATTCATTTTGGGATAGCTGCGGAATTGGGCGGTGGTTCGTGATATGGCTGGTGTGCTTGATACAAAGTTACCAGCTCCTGATTTCGTTTTAACAGGTTTGTGTCTCCCAAACTGGATGCCATCGAATAAGCTTTTTGCCCCATCGAAACCGCATCGTCAAACCGGCCGGCCTCCGCATAAGCCGCAGCCAGAGTGCCAATCATAACAGGAACCCTAAAATGCGTCTGTTCGCAAGCGCGTTGAGCAACTTTAACGGCGAGCGTTCCGTCTCGAATACGGTCATTTGAACTGGTGGCAAGTTCCCAAGCGAGATTGTTTAAAGATAAGACATTTTTCGTGCGCTCGGCAAAATCACGATCAGTTGGCAAAGCTGCCGCATTGGATTTACCGTCATTTTCCGGCTTCGGCTTGGCCAAGCTGCTTACGGCCAATGCTCCGAAAGCCAATCCCAGCAATGCTACACTACTGGTGAATAAAATCCTTTTCGAAAGACGGATGTCATAAAGATTCGGGACGTTGCGAAGAAGAACACGGACACCACAGGCGAGCAAGGTAAGATAAGCCACAAAAACTGGAAGTCTAAACAACGTGCGCCCCGTCTCTGAATCCAATTGCTCAGCTACAGGAAACAGGAACGGAGCTTGGGGCGCGAGCAGAGACGGTGCCCGTGTAGGATCCAGCATATACTGAAGACTATATCCAAATTCTGGTAACAGTGCATATTCGACAAGATAGGTGAATATGCTGATTACGGCAAAGCCGGCTAGCACCACTCGCCACTGGCCGGTGTAGAAGGCGTATGTAGCAACCAAAAAAGGCATGAACCAATAAATATATTGTGGACCGTATCCCGGCCCAAGACTTGGAATCGCGGCCAGCAAAATAGCTGCATATAGAACTGTTTCTCTGCTTCCAATGGCCCGATGCCGCCAAAACAAATTCCATGAAATGGCCAACAATATTAAGAGCAGCGCATAAAACAGAATATTGGAGATGTATAGATAATTATCGGCTCCGGCCATATGGATCAGACCTGAGATGCCAAAAATTCCGCTTTGAGAATGATAGTGCAAAACCTTGCTTATTACGTCATCGGGAGCCAGAGCGTAGATGATGCTCATGCCAAGGGTAACCGGTCCAAGCACCAACACAGTCCCCAAAAGCCTAACGATGCCGTCGCTTGACGAAAGCCGCCGGCGAGCATTGGAAAAAGGATCAAAGGCACTGTTTTGGTAAGAATGCCAAGCCCAAGAAACAGACACGCACTTAACCAGTCACCGAGACTATTGGCGCGGTTATATCGGAGCAGAGTATTCATGAACAGCAACAGCCATAAGGCAACGATAATATCAAAGTTGCAGTGCTGACAGACCAAGAGGATAGCTATGGGATTGAGTGCAATTCCGATGATAATGATTCTTCGAATATTTTGCGTCGGTGCGACCTCTTGAATTAACTTGAAAAGCAGGATGATGACTCCCGATTCAACAAGAATGAGAAATATTTGAAGCACCCGAAAGAATGGAACGCCCAAAAAAGCAGCGACTTTCGAAAGGCAAAAAATTAATTGCATCCATAGCGTTGGCCAGTTGAGCAGCGGAGTAGCTTGATAAGGATTTACTCCCATTTCCAAATACTTTGCCGTTGTTTCCCACGAGAAGGCGTCAAAAGAACGCGCTCCTGGAGGGACGATCAACATAAAGGCGAGTCTGGCAACCCACGCGACGATCAACACGATGATAATGTCGCGAAAATTAGAAGATTTTGACGTTGAATCTGAAAGGGCAATCCGACCGGCACGAGGCGATTCACCTTCGTTTGAACTGGCTTTTTGTTCAGATTTCATTTGCCTCTGAAAGATTTGCTGGTCTGTGATTGTAAACCAGTTCTGCGATTGAACCACTGCCAGCTATTTTTGCAATCATTTTTGCACCTGACTCGTAATGTGGAAGATTCGCGCCCAAGCTGGCCAAGGAGGAAATCGCGTCGCTGTCCGGCGCGGGGGATGACCCGCGCTATTTTCAAATCAGCGTGGTCTTTGCAGACGGCCACCCTGCAGCCGGGCAAATGGCAGGACGAGCATCGTCCGCTGGTGGATGCGCGGGGCAACGTCATCGGCATCGTGTCGGCCAAGCTGGATGCGGGGGCGGCGCTGGCGGCGAGCGGGGCATTGCCGGAGAATGTGAATTACGCGGTCAAGAGCAGTCTGCTGTTGAGCTTCCTGGAATCGGTGCCGGCAGTTTCAGCCAGGCTCAAAGCACCGGTCACGGCTGACCGGAAGTTCGAGGATGTGGTGAAGTCGGCGCAGGGTGCGGCGGTGCTGGTGCTGGTTTATTAAGTAGGAGACGACGTCAGGAGTCTCTGCCTTCTCAAAACAAGTCTCGTCACCTCGACTCCTACCGTTTTGGAATCCGTGTCTATCAGTGTCCATCCGTGGTTACGTCTCCGTGCTACTTCGCAAGGATGGAATCAATTTGTGCCAGTTGGCTGTTTGAGAAGAACAGGTTGCGGGTCGCGCCCACGCAATCGTCCACCTGGCTCACGCGGCTCGCGCCAATGAGCGCGCTGGTAACGGCCTTTTGCCTCAAGACCCATGCCAAAGCCATTTGCGCCAGTGTCTGGCTGCGCGATTGCGCAAGGTCGTTCAGCTTTTTCGTCTTCGCCAGCACCGCGTCGGTGATGTCGGCGGGGCGGAGAAACCGGGTGTCATGGCCCGCGCGGGAATCGGCGGGAACGCCCTTGAAATAACGGTCGGTGAGCAATCCCTTGGCTAGCGGCGAGAAAACGGTGCAGCCGATGCCTTCCTGCTCCAGCGTGGCGAGCAGTTGCGGTTCAACCCAGCGGTCGAACATGCTGTAACGGGGTTGGTGGATGAGGCAAAGCGTGCCCAGTTCGCGCAGCAGCTTAGCGGCGCGGACGGTCTCGGCGGGCTGATAATTTGATAGGCCGACGTAAAGTGCCTTGCCGCTGCGGACGGCGTGGGCGAGCGCACCCATCGTTTCCTCCAGCGGCGTGTCGGGGTCGGGCCGGTGATGATAAAAGATGTCCACGTAATCCAGCCCCATCCGCTTGAGCGACTGGTCGAGCGATGCCAGCAGGTTCTTGCGAGAACCCCATTCGCCATAAGGCCCCGGCCACATGTAATAGCCCGCCTTGGTTGTGATGATGAGTTCATCGCGCCATTTGCCGAGGTCGTCGCGCAGGATGCGGCCAAAGGTCTCCTCCGCCGAGCCGTCCGGCGGCCCGTAATTGTTCGCGAGGTCAAAATGGGTGATGCCTAGGTCAAACGCCCGGCAGGCGATGGCGCGGGCGTTGTCGTAGGAATCCTTTGCGCCGAAATTGTGCCAGAGGCCGAGCGAAATCAGCGGCAGCTTGACGCCGGAGCGACCGCAGCGGCGGTAAAATTCAGGCGAGTCGTAACGGGTTGATGCTGGTGAATACATGATAATCGATCAAAGCCCGAGTTTCTTGAACCGGTTCTTCACTTCCTTGAGATGGAAGTCGAGCGAACAGAGTTTTTCCAGTTCGCCCTTCTTGAAATGTTTCGCCACGGCGGGATCGAACTTGAGCTGTTGCACAAAATCGGCGTCGTCGCGGCCGGCGTGCTTCACTTCCCAGGTCTTCATCGCGTTGTCTTGGACGAGTTTGTAGGCGGCTTCGCGCGTCAGGCCCTTCTTGATGAGCGCGAGCAGCACGGTCTGCGAATTCCACATGCCGAGCGAGAGGCCGAGGTTCCTTTTCATGTTCTCCGGATAGACATTCAAGCCGTCCATCAGACGCGTGAGCAGGCCGAACATGTAGTCCAGCAACGTGCAGGAATCGGGGAAGATGATGCGTTCGACCGATGAGTGCGAGATGTCGCGTTCGTGCCAGAGGGCGACGTTTTCGAGGGCGGCGATAGCGTTGCCGCGGAGCACGCGGGCGAGGCCGGTGAGCCGCTCCCAGGTGATGGGGTTGCGTTTGTGCGGCATGGCGCTTGAGCCTTTTTGCCCTTTCGTGAACGGTTCCTCGGCTTCAAGCACTTCTGTGCGCTGCAAATGGCGAAACTCGACGGCCCAGCGTTCGATGCTCGCGCCAACGAGCGCCAGCGTGGTCTGGAATTCAGCATGGATATCGCGCTGGACGACCTGCGTGGCGATAGGTGCGGGTAGCAGGCCGAGTTTTTTGCAGACGAAATCCTCGACGTCGGGCGATAGGTGCGCGTTGGTGCCGACGGCGCCGGAAAGTTTGCCGACGGCGGCGATCTTGCGGGCGCGTTCGAGGCGTTCCAGCGCGCGGCCAAATTCATCGTGCATCAGCGCGAGCTTGAGGCCGAACGTGGTCGGTTCGCCGTGGATGCCGTGGCTGCGGCCAATGCAGGGCGTCATCTGATATTCCTTCGCGCGCCGGGCGATGATGGGCCGAAGCTTCTTCACGTCGGCGATGAGGATATCCGCGCTCTGGACCATCTGGACGGCGAACGCGGTATCAACGATGTCGCTGGAAGTGAGGCCGAAGTGAAACCACCGGCTGGCGTTGTCGTTGATTTTTTCGGCGACTGCGGTGGTAAAGCCGATGACATCGTGATTGAGCGTTTTTTCGAGTTCACGCTGGCGCGCGACAAGGTCCGGAAGGTCGGCGAACCATTTGTCCCCGCCGGCCTTGATCTTGGCGAGGTCAGCCTTGGACACGGTGCCTCCGGCGGCGAGCGCCTCGCTGGCAAGCAGTTCGATTTGCAGCCAAAGGCGAAGCTTGTTTTCGTCCGTCCAGATGGCCCGCATCTCCGGCCGTGAATAGCGCGTAATCATGGCCTAATGAAACGGGAAAACGGCGGAAAAGTGAATCGTTAAATCGCTGAATCGTTTCAGCGGCCCGTCATTTTCTTGCGCGCATTTTCGAGGGTTTCGCGTTCGCGCGCCGTCAGGCTGTGAATGCCGTGCGCGGAGATTTTTTCGAGAATCGGGTCCACCTCGTTTTTCAGAAAATCATCGGCGGAATCATCGCCCGGTTTGTTCGCCGCCGAATGCCAAAACGCGCTTTTGCCAGCGCGCTTGACGGCAAGTTCTCGTGGCGCAGCGCGGCGGCTGGGAAATTTCCAGCGCGGCCACTCGCCTTGAATGAACAGGCGCACGTAATATCCACCCGTCAGGATGCCGCCGAGATGCGCGGCGTTGGCGATGCCGCTGTAGGGAGTCAACATGCCGACGAATGCCAGTCCGAGGCTGACCATGAGCAGAGTTTTCCCCGTCATATTAACAGGGATGAAATAAATCAGAAGGCTGAATCGCTCCGTCCAGTGCAGGATGGCAAAGGCCGCGACGAGGCCGGACGCGCCCGCCGAGGCGCCGACAACCGGGCCGTCAAAATATTGCGGGGCTAGCCACGCGAAAAGCATCTGCACGAGACCGCCGATGACTCCGCTCAACAAATACAGCGTCAGAAAATGGCGGCGGCCAAGGGCGGTTTCCACCGGGTGTCCAAAAAAATAAATGGCGAGCGAATTGAAGATGATATGCATCCAGTTGGCATGCATGAATTGAAACGTCAGCAACTGCCAGACATAACCGTGCTTCAACCCGGTCAGGCTCAACGCAAAATACCTGCCTTCAATTTCCGAGTTTGACGCCACCAATTGCACGAGAAAAACCGCCGCGTTGACAATCAACAGCGCAACGGTGAACGACATGCGCGGCTCATGGTAAGCCGGCTGGCGCATATAATCTCGATCTTCAAGCATGGCAGCTAGAATTTAAGGCCGAACGGGATATTATCAACCGGCTTTTCGCCGCCACCACAACAATAGTTCCAATCCCGTCCGGTTCGGATAGGAGCGCGGCACGAGTTCCTCGACCAGCTCAAAATGCGGCGAAAACCGCCGCCACAATTCGTCCCGGGTCGTGCTGAACGGCGGCCCGTCCTTGTCGGGAATCATATAATTCACCGCCAGGTATCGGCCGTCCGGCTTCAACCAGCGTAACGCCGCGCGGACGTATTCGTCGCGCTCCTGTGGTTTGATGGCGCAGAAGAGAGTATGTTCAAACAACCAGTCGAATTTCTGCGGCGGCTCATCATGCAGGAAATCGGCAAGCTGCAATTTCGCGAAGAGTCCGGCAGCTTTTGTCTTCTCCGCAGCGATCTGAATGGCGCTTGGAGCAATGTCGAATCCGAAGGTGTCAAAACCCGCCCGCGCAAACTCACGCGCGTCGTGGCCGGTGCCGCAGCCGGGCACGCAGACTGTTCCGCGTGGTAAATCCGGATGCGCCGCCAGAAAATCCACGAGGCCGGGCGACGGCGCTCCTTTTTCCCAGGGCATGTCGCTGGATTGATAACGGGATTCCCAGTATTCGCGGCTCATTCATCCTCCTAGTCGTCGTTGTCGTCCTCGATTCCTGTTTTCGATTACGAGGATGAGGAGGAACTAATTTGTCCATCCACAAGTTCAATGACCCTCGGTGCCGAAGCCGCCACATTCGCGTCGTGCGTGGCGATGACGAGCGTGGTTTGCTTGTCGGCATGAAGAGTTTTGAGCAGCGCGATGATTTCACCACTGGTGCGGGAATCGAGATTGCCCGTCGGCTCGTCGGCGAGTAGCAATTCCGGTTCGTTGATGAGTGCGCGGGCAATGGCGACGCGCTGCTGTTCGCCGCCGGAAAGTTCGAACGGCTTGTGCTCGGTGCGTTCCCCAAGGCCGACGCGCGCCAGCAGTTCGCGTCCGCGCGCGACGGCCTGCGCGGCGGGCGTTCGGGCGACGCGGGCGGGCAGGCAGACATTTTCCAATGCGGTGAGTTCTGGCAGCAGGTGGTAGGCCTGAAAAACAAAACCGACGCGGCGGTTGCGGAAATGTGTCAGTTGACTTTCGGAAAAAGCGGCCAGATTCTGGCCATCAAAACGGATTTCGCCGGCGTTGGGCGAGTCGAGTCCGCCGATCAGGTGGAGCAGGGTGCTTTTACCCGCGCCGGACGCGCCGCGCAATGCGAGGAATTCGCCGCGTGTCACATCGAGGTCCACGCCGCGCAGGACTTCGAGGGTCCGCCTGCCCATCGTGTAAGATTTCGAGAGGCCGCGCGCGGAAAGCAGGGGGTCAATCATGGCGCAATGCCTCCACGGGCTTCATTTTGCTGGCGTGGCGCGCAGGCAATATCGTTGAGAGCAGGCAAATGCACAGCGAGCCTATACAAATAATCAGAAGATCTCGAGGAGAGACTATGGCCGGCAATTCACCAAAGCCATAAAGGGATGCAGGGAACAATTCAAACCCCGTCAGTCGGTTCATGAAATGAAGGAAATCATTGCGGATATAAATCGCGAACAAACCAAGGCCGACTCCCATCACAATGCCCCAAAAGCTGATGATCATGCTTTGGATGATGAAGACCAGCATTACTTGTTTATCTGAAGCACCAACCGCTTTCATCAGGCCAATTTCGCCCGTTTTCATCATCACGAATGTAATCAAAGTGCAGGTAATTCCAAAAGCAGCGACGAACACGATAAAGAAGAGCAGGTAGAACATGACATTTTTCTCGACAAGTAGCGCACCGAGAATCGTGGAATTCTCCTGCATCCAGGTGGTGATGCGATAGTTGTCGCCGAGCGTTTGCTGTAGCTGGCCCTGAATTTGGGGCGCTTGATAGGGATCGTTGAGCATGACCATCAAGCCATGAATGCCGTCGCCAAGGTTATAAAGGTCCTGCGCGTTTTCGAGCGAGACGACGATAATGTTGGCGTCGTAATCATAATAGCCCGTGCTGAAAATGCCCGTCACGGTATAATCGTCTGGCAAAACCGCCTCTTCGTTCGCCTTGCCCCGCAGGGCCTTCATCTTTTTCAAATCCGCAGGCGAATAGATCGCAACGCGGTCGCCGACTTTCAAATTCATGTTGTTTGCGAAATCGCCGCCAACCACCAGCCCGCGCCCGCCCAGATCGAAACTGCCAGCGACGATGCTTTTGGGCAACACGCTCACGGAGCTTTCCGCGTTCACATCAACGCCGCGCAGCCACGGCGCGCCGACAACTGATGATTCCACATTCGTATCCGTCGGTTCCGTTTCCACGAGCACCTGTCCGAGCACGAACGGCGCGACGCCGCGCACATTTTTGTTCGACGAGACAAGGCGCATTATGTCCGGGTAATTTTCAATCAACTGGCCGCGCCCGTAAATTTTTAGGTGCGAGTTGAAGTCGAGGATTTTCCCCCGCAGATCGTGGTCGAACCCGCTCATGACACTGATGACTATGATGAGCACTGCGACACCGAGCGCGACGCCGACGATGGAAATGAGCGTGATGATGGAAACAAATGTCCGTTTGGGCCGCAGATAGCGCAGCGCGAGGAGCAATTCAAACGGCAGGTTTGACATGGATGCAGGCTAAATGTTTTGCGTTGGAGTTCAAGCTTCAGCTTGATTGTGGGACATGCCAAGGGCCGCCAACAATTTATTTGAAAGGATTCCGCTTTGGTTTTGCTTCGGAAACTCGCGGAAGAAAAAGCTGGCTCAAGAACAGGTAAATCCAACCCAGAGCGAAATGCGCCGCGAAAACGAATCCGAGCGAAACCAGATCAAGAAGGCCGGCGTCGTAAAGCAGGATACCTGCCGCCATCAGCAACGCACCCGGCAGCAACGCCGCGCCGGATAATTTCCAACTCGCGCGCAAATTCAAATTGCGGTTGGAAAAGAATCCGAGGATCCAGACTGGCAGAAAATATACTGTCGCCAGAATCCACCAGGCCAGCAGCAAACCAACCGTAACCGCTGCGGCGGCGATGAACAATATTTCCACCGCCCATGCGCCCCAGAGCGGTTCGAGCTCCGTCCGGTTGAATGGCGCGCTGCGATCCGGGATATAAAAAATCTCTGAATAGGCTGGCAGCAGTGAAAAAATGTGGATCGAGTCTTCGCCAAATTCAATCTGGAAATCAGCGGTGGAATGAATCTGGCCGGAATGGTTCAAGTCAACATCGAACGCCAGGAGTTTCCCCTCGGCGAGCAATTGCGCCGGGTCACCATGCCAGTCCAGTTTGCCGGAGTGGATCTCACCTTCAGCGGGAAGCTTTTGGATCGCTGTGATAATGGTTGGAAAACAGCCGTCGTCAAGAAACCAGACCACCGAAGCGGCGGCGAGCAACGCGACGATGAATTGCACGAGCAGGAGCCGGCTTAATTTCGCGCGTGCGAACGCCGCCACGCCGCGTGGCGTCAGCGGTTCCCATGCGAAGTTTGGTTTGGCGGGCTCTCTCATCCAGCCGCAGTTTATCCCAAACGATTGATACGTTAAAGCGTTGAACGGCGCGGCAGGCTTCTAAGTGGTTCAAAGTTTCAACACGCCCGAAGAAATCACGCCTTCTTTTCCTCCGGCGGAATTTGTGGATTATTTGTGGATGGCGGTGGCGCGAGGATGACTGGTACGGGATAGCGCAGCTTCATCACGTCGTCCACCATCACCTCGACATAACAGGTTCCGGCGGCCTTGAATTCGATGTTGCCGAAGACCATGACGCCGGTGGCATGCAGCGCGGGGTCGCGCAACTCAAATTTCGTTTCAGCTTTGCAGAGCACCGTGGTCTGGTCGGGCGCGATGAGCCGGATGTTTTCAGTGAACTGGCCGAGGCCCGCCGTCCAGCGGTTGAAGACGCAGAGCCGTCCGGCGACGACCGGCAGTTGTGCCACGCGGATGAAGTTGATGACGCCGATCAGGAAAAGATTGCCGTTGGCTTCCTGCCGGACCTCCTCGCACAAAAGCGAGGCCTGCAGATCGGGTAAAATTCGGGTCGCGTTCATTAAATCAGTATTTGGTTGAAAGTTGAGGGTTGAGTGCCATTTCCGCCGCGCGCACGGTGTTTTGCATCAGCATGGCGATTGTCATCGGGCCGACGCCGCCGGGGTTCGGCGTGATTTTGCCGGCAACCTTTTGCACTGCGGCAAAATCCACGTCGCCGACAAGCTTGCCGTTCACGCGGTTGACCCCAACGTCAATTACGGACGCACCGGGCTTCACCATGTCTGCCTTCACAAATTCGGCGACACCCATCGCGGCGATCACGATGTCCGCGCGGCGGCAGTGCGCTGCGATGTCGCGCGTGGCTGAATGGCAGATTGTGACGGTCGCGTTGGCATTTTTGCCCTTCTGACAAAGCATCGCGGTCATCGGTTTGCCGACAATGTTTCCGCGACCCAGCACAACCACTTCCGCACCTTCGGTTTTCACGTTCGAGCGCACGAGCAACTCAACAATGCCTGCTGGCGTGCAGGGCCGGAAACCTGACGGGTCGCCAAGCATCAACTTGCCGGCATTGACCGGGTGAAAACCATCCACATCCTTTTCAGGCGAGACAGTTGAAAAGATTTTTGATTCACGGATATGTTTCGGCAGCGGCGCCTGCACGAGGATTCCATGCAGGCGTGGATCCGAATTTAATTTAGAAATCAACGCGACCAGATCCAGCTCGGAAGTTTGTTCGGGTAGAACGTGCATTTCGGAGAAGATGCCTAGTTCGGCGCAGGCCTTCTCCTTGCGGCCAACATAGACTTTGGACGCCGGATCCTCGCCCACGCGCACGAACGCGAGGCCGGGTGTCACGCCGCGTTGCTTCAACTCCGCCACGCGCTGCGCCAGTTCTCGCAGGATTTGCGCGGCGATGGCGCGGCCGTCAATGACGTTGTCCGGCTGCCTTGGGGCTTCGGTAGATGAGTTGTGGGACGGCATTTGTGTCAATCACCAGGATGCGCTGGATGGTCAGAACGGGAACATCCGGCCACCGCTCCGCAAGCCCCTCTTCGCCCGTGACGATGATTCTCATGCCGACGTAGCGGCTCAAATCCAGGTTGGTCGTCGTCGTGTAGAGAAAATCCACGTTCACGTCCGTGGCGGGGTCAAACAACTCATATTCCGTCGGCGTGATCAAGCTGCCGACATGGCGGACAACGCCTTCATGCGTTGCGATACGCGGCGGCGGTGGTGGGAGATTTGTGTCAACCAGCGCCGGTTCGGGCGCGGGCGTTACAACTGCGGGCGGCGGGTTTGTATCCGTTGCAGCCGGGACATTCGTTTCTTCGGTGACAATGGGCTGGGCTTCCGGAACTGGTGTCGGAGTCGGCGCAGGCGCGGCTTCCATCGGTGCCGTGTTGGTATTGGTTTCAACTACTGCCGCCGCTTCCTGTTTCAAATACATCGCGGCGACAAAGGCGTAGGTGCTGGACGGGGTTTCTATTTCCATCCAGCCGTCCTTGGTGATGATTTCGCTCACCGGCGTGCCGCGCTCGATGATGCCGAGTACGCTGTAATTTTCCCCCGGCCCGGCGCGCAAATTCAATTTTTTCGGCAAAACCACATTGTTTGTTGCATCAATGAATGCCGCCCTGACCCAGATGTGCGTGTTGGTTGGGCTGGCGATTTTCGCCCATTGCGCCGGCTCGTCAGCCGCGTGCTTGTCGAGGTTGATCTGGCTCAAAACCGTAACCGTGTCGCCCATCGATAGATGGGACATCACTTCGCCCTTGAGACCGGCCTGGCCGCGCACGATGAGATTGCTCACCGTGACTTCCGCAGGGCCGGCAACCAGCGCGACGGAAGGCTCGGCGAGTTTCTTCATTGAGGCGACGTGTTTCTTGTGCTTCACGGGCGCGACTGCCGGTGCGACTGCGGGCGCGGCGATTTCCGTTGAGGCTAGCGCGGGCGCCATTTCCGCCGCCGGCGAAGCGACCGGCGCCGGTATTGCCGGCAGTGAATTCGTGTTGTCCTGCGCGATGGCGCTTGTCGCGAGCATCGCTCCCAAAACCAACCAGCAGTTCGTTTTCATGATTCCGAAAGTAAAGTTTTAATTTCTGTTTCTGTCAATGTCCGCCAGCGGCCCGGCTTCAACTCGCCCAGCTTGATTTTCCCGATCTGCAACCGCTGCAACCGCTTCACCACCAACCCCTGCGACTCGAACAGCCGCCGCACCTCGCGATTTCTGCCTTCGCCCAGTTCCAGTTCCACCATGCTGCGCGCCCGGCTTCCCGAAATCAGCCGCGCCGACAGCGCTTTCAATTTCTCGCCACCGTCAAAAATGCCCTGCGTGAACCGCTTCAGCATTTCTCCGCCCACCTCGCCCTCGACGGTCGCCACATATTTCTTGCGGACGCCATAGCGCGGGTGGGTGAGCCGCAATGCGAATTGTCCATCATTCGTCAGAAAAATCAATCCTTCGCTGTTGAAATCAAGACGTCCCACGGAACTCACCATTTGCCATTCTTTTGGCAACAATTCATAGATCGTCGGCCGGCCCAGTTCATCCGCGTGGGAGCAGACGCACCCGGCTGGCTTGTGCAAAGCCACGTAAAGCTTGCGCCGGACGTGAACCGGTTTGCCGTCCACCGTTACCTTGTCATGGGCCGGGTCAACCTTCGTCCCGAGAAGGCGGATGATTTTGCCGTTGACGGCGATCCGTCCGTCCAGAATGAACTGCTCCGCTGCGCGCCGCGAAGCCACGCCGGCCTCGGCCAGGAATTTTTGCAATCGAACCACGGATAGTGACGGGTGACGGGTGACGAGTGTCGGGAACTCACGTCACCCGACACACGACACACGTCACACCTCGGGCTTTGTCTTGCGGAGACCGGTGATACGGTCGCCGTCCTTCCACTGGCCGCGCTTCTTGAGGAGTTCGGTGCGCTCGAAGCGCTTGAGGACATTGCGCTTGCCACCGAGGGTGGACGCCGCGCGCAGACTGCGATGCTGTGACATAAATTATCTTTGGTTGAATTATCAGTAAAAACGAGGGAGAAGGATACCAGAACAATTCCTTCCTGCAATGACCAATTTACCACTTCAAATCCTGCAAACGAAGCGCGACTTCCCCGGCATTGGCGCGGCTGTTGAAAGCGCTGATGCGGAAATAACCTTCACCCTTCGAACCAAAACCACTGCCGGGCGTGATGACCACGTTCGCCTCGCCAAGGATTTTATCGAACACCTGCCAGCTTGTGACGCCTTTTGGCGCACGTACCCAGATATACGGCGCGTTAACGCCGCCAAAAACCTTCAGCCCGGCCTTCCTCGCGCCTTCGCGCAGCACTTTTGCGTTGCCCAGATAATGCTCAATCAGCCCGCGCACCTGCGCCTTGCCTTCCGCCGAATAAAGCGCCTCCGCGCCGCGTTGGACGATGTAACTCACGCCATTGAACTTTGTCGTTTGACGCCGCAGCCACAACGGATGGAGTAGTTGCATTTCGCCGGTCTTGGTGGCCACCCGCAGGGACTTCGGAATCACGGTATAAGCGCAACGAACTCCGGTGAACCCGCCATTTTTCGAGCAGCTTCGGAATTCAATCGCGCAATCCCTCGCGCCTGGAATTTCATAAATCGAATGCGGCAGATCCGGGTCGGTGATATAAGCCTCGTAAGCCGCGTCGAACAAAATCACGGATTTGTGTTCGAGCGCATATTTCACCCACGCTTCGAGCTGCGGACGATTCGCCGCCGCGCCGGTCGGATTGTTCGGTGAGCAAAGATAAATCACGTCCGCGTGCTTTTTCGGCGGTTCCGGAATGAACCCATTGCTGGGTTTGCAGGGCAAATAAATGAGCTTGGCGTAAGTGCCGGCTTCGTTGGCCTCGCCCGTATGGCCGGCCATCACGTTCGTGTCCACATAGACCGGATAAACCGGGTCGCTGATGGCGATTTTGTTTTTCGCGCCAAGAATGTCGAGGATATTGCCGGTGTCGCATTTTGTGCCGTCGCTGACAAAAATCTCATCATCCGCCACAACGCAGCCGCGATCGCGAAAATCATTTTTTGCAATGGCGGCGCGCAGCCATTCATAGCCCTGTTCCGGGCCGTAGCCTTTGAACGTCTCGCGCGCAGCCATCTCATCCACCGCCTTGTGCATCGCGGTAATGACGGCGGCTGGCAACGGCTCGGTCACGTCGCCGATGCCGCAACGGATGAGGCGTTTGGCGGCTTCGGGATTCGCGTCACAAAACGCCTTCACGCGCCGGCCGATTTCGGGAAAAAGATAGCCGGCTTTGAGCTTCAAAAAATTGTCGTTAAGAAATGCCATATTTTTTATTTAACCACGGATTGACACGGATTGACACGGATAAAAATTCACCAGTAGGGCGCGTCATTCCGCGCGCGCCGCCGTCATAAACCTAAAGCGGCGTGCAGAGGACTGCGCGCCCTTCCAATGTAATCAGTGTTTATTCGTGCCCATCCGTGGTTGAGAATTAAAGCAAAAATCCTGCGAGCGAGGCGGTCATGTAGGCGGCGAGCAGGCCGCCTAGCATCGCGCGGAAGCCGATTTTGGCCATCTCGCTGCGGCGTTCCGGCGCAAGCGAGCCGATGCCTCCGACTTGGATCGCGATACTGGAAAAATTCGCGAAACCGCACAGCGCGTAAGTCGCGATGGTGAAGCTGCGCGGGTCGAGCGCAAGCTGCTTCGCATTGGTCGTGAGGTCGAGGTAACCGACAAATTCGTTGAGCACGATGCGTTCGCCGAGGATTTGCCCGATGCTCAAGCAATCCTGCGCCGGCACACCCATGAGCCATGCAAACGGCGCGTTCACCCAGCCGAACATCGTTTGCAACGTGGCTGGATGGCCGATGCCGAGATGCGCCTGCGGCCAGGTGACGACATAATTCGCCAGCGCAATCATGGCGATGAATGCGATGAGCATGGCGATGACGTTCAGCGCGAGCTGGAAGCCGTCGCCCGCGCCGCGGCAGATGGCGTCAATGGAATTGGCCGTCGTGCGCGGCACGGTGGCGGGCATCGTCGCGGCGGTTTCGCTTTGCTGGGTTTCAGGCAGGAGGATTTTGGCGATCATCAGCGCGGCGGGACAGTTGAGCACGGACGCGGCGAGCAGATGGCCGGCGGTTTTCGGATAGCCCGCCTGCATCCCCAATGTCGCATAAATGGCTGCAACGCCGCCGGCGATGTGCGCCATGCCGCAGACCATGATGGTCATGATTTCGCTGCGGGTCATGCGTGGCACGTAAGGCCGGATCATCAACGGCGCCTCGGTCTGGCCCATGAAAATGTTCGCGCAGGCGGATAATGTTTCACTGCCGCTGGTGCGCATGATCTTGCGCATCACCCATGCGGCTGCATGGACAACTTTTTGCAAAATGCCCCAATGATAAAGCAGTGACGAAATGGCCGCGACGATGATGATCGTGCCCATGACGAGAATGGCGAAAACCACGTCATTACCCGCGCCAAACTTGTCAGCGAGCAAATCTTTGTCGGCAAGCGGGCCGAAAACAAACTTCGTTCCGACCGTTGCAAATTCGGTCAATTTATTGACAGCTTTTCCTGCAAGGGTAAAAAACTTATCACCCCACGGCGTTTTCAAAATCATGAGCGCGAGGATGAATTGCAGTCCGACTCCCCAGACAACCGTGCGCCACGGAAACAGTTTGCGGTTGTAGGAAATCACCCACGCCACTGCGATCATCGTGAACCACCCGACCAGACTGATGAATTTGAGTTCCATTATTTCCGGCAAACTTGTTTGCACACTTCCTTGTAAATATGCGGGTGCAGCACGCCGACGAACGGCAGATTGCGGTAACGCTCGGCAAAATCAAGTCCGTACCCCACGGCAAAAAAATCGGAGATCTCGAAGCCAACGTAATCCGCCTTCACTTTTTCGACGCGGCGCGACGGTTTGTCCAGCAGCACGCAGATTTTTATCCGGCGCGGCTTGAGCGCCCGGATTTTTGGAAGCACACGGCTCATCGTCCTGCCGGTGTCCAGGATGTCGTCCACCAGCAGCACGTCACGCCCGCGAACATCGAGGCGCAACTCCTTGGTGAACACCAGTTCGCCCGATTCCGTGCCGGTGCCGTAGCTGGACACACCTATGAAATCAAGGCGCAACGGCAGATTCAAATGACGGATCAAATCCGCCAGAAACATCACCGTGCCGTTCAAAAGTGATACGACAACGGTTTCACGTCCGCTGAAATCGCGCTCAATTTCGCGCGCCAGGGTTTTGACGCGCAGCGCGAGTTGTTCGTCGGTGATGAGGATGCGCTCGACCTCTTTGCGCCAGCGGACGGGGACGGAAGTTTTGGGTTTCGCAGTCACGCTTGCGAGTTTGTCAGTGGAAAACTTTTCGTTGCTGAAGCCAGTTGCCGGGTCAGCCAGTCAGCCTCGGGTTTGTTGTTCAAATATTTTGCGAGCGTGATTTCCCTGCCGTCGCGCGCGTTGACTTTCAGATCATAATAAGCCGAATGGCCGGCGGTCGCCCCCACGTCGGTCGTAAAATTCGACGCATCGGCGATTTTCAGCGCGCCTAGCTTTTTGAAATCAAACCAGGCGGTTTCGATTTTTATTTCACCGTTTGCGATCACCACGCGGCTGCGGCGGAACCAAAGGTCAAAGACAAACGCCGCCATCAGCAAATCCATGGCGCTGGCAACGAACGGCAAAAGCGGTGGCGCATGCTTGCAAATCAGGAGGATGATGACGCCGGTCCAAATCAACCAGATGACCGTCGCGCCGGTCGCGAAGCCGGGATTGCGCGCGGCGGGGAAGATAAATTCCCTGCCGTTCGGCAGGTCGTTGACTTGGATTTTTGAATGGATTTGTTTCCGGACCTCGTCGAGAGACATCTGGTACGGCACGGTCGGGTCTTCGGTGATTGCCGGCGGTTCGGGCAGCTTGAAAACGGGCACTTCAAACGCGGCGTGAAAATTCGGCCCGCGCAATGTCGCTGACGCTTCGAGTTTCCAATGGATGCCGTCGCCGCTCGCCGCCGTTGATTCAGGCAGGTTGCCGGGCATTTTAAAAAAAACCGGGATGCCGGTGGCGTTCAAATCCGTTTGAGGTAGATCAGCGCGCAGCCATTTTTCATCCTGCCAGAGGATTTTTTCCGCCGTCCGACGGTTGTTCGACGCGCCGGTTGTCGTGCGGCGGACGCATGCCAGGCGCAGGTGCAATCCATGTTGCGGCTCCAATTTTGTTTCGACCCGGATTTCGCCTTCGAGCGTGCCGCCGGAGGCGGCGGGAACAGCTCCCATTTCAAAAATGCTCTGGCCGAATTTGCGCCACGCGCGCGTTGTGTTCAGCGCGAAAATAATCATGGCGAGGCCGACGAGGGGAAGAACCAGGACGATGAGAGCGGCGTGATTGCCCTGATGCAATTCTTGTGGGACGACGAAAAGGGAAATTGCGCCGGAAATGCCGCACCAGAACGCGACAAAAATCCAGAGAATCATGACAGTTTTGCGCGAAGACGACGCGATCCGGCCATCGGTCCAGTCTTTTCGTTTGAGCCACGGTTTTTCGTCGTCGGTTTTTGCGGGGCTGGCTTTGAGCGCGTGCTTTTTTGCGCTGATTCCAAAAATGAGCGCGATGAGCCCGCCGCAAACGACCGCCGCGCTCAAAAGCCCCATCGCCAGTTTTCTTTCCATTCTGAATCCGCTGCCAACTTCGTCGTGCAAAAGAAACACAAGCGCGAGGATTCCCACGATGGCAAATGGAATGGAAAGCAGTGTCGCGCGTTTGCGCGCAGCTTTGGGATCTGACTGCACAGCGGATTCTTCTTTGAAAATCCAGTTTTTCCAGTTGCTCATGAGCTTGAAAATGCGGTGGTCAAATGTGCTTGTTGTCGTTTTCGTCCTTCACAGTGTAACCGGATTCCTGGCGTTTGAAGTTCACCTCGTTCTTTTTGACATAGGCGGCGAACACGTCGTCCGCGCTCATGCCCAGTACTTGCGCCATGCTGATGAGAAAATGAAACAGGTCAACGACCTCGACGCGCGCATTTTGCTCGTCGAATTTCTGATATTTAGCCCACCATTTCCACGGCACGCTGTCGGTGAGTTCGGCCATTTCCTGCGACATGGCGCGGCAATAATTCAAAATCCATTTTGTCTTGTCCGCCTCGCTCATGCCGTCCGTCTGGACGCCGATGCGTTCGTTGAGCGCTTTTTGCATGCGAAACAATTCCCGGAGATGGTCAGGTTTTTCCATGTCGGGTAGAATACCGAAGCCGGAATTCAGAAGCCAGAATTTAGCGGTCATAAAATTCTTGTCACGGTCGAGTTTCTGGATTCTTCTCAAAATTTGCGCTTTGAACTTCACGCGCAAAAGCCTATACAAGTCCCATGTTGCCGACACTTTTAGCCAATGGCGGCGCGATCGTCTGGCTGATCTTGATTGCGGGAGCCATCGCGCTGGTCGTGTTTGTCGAGCGGGCGCTGTTTTGCCATCGCTCGCAAATCAATTCCGCCGAGTTCCTCAACGGCGTGCGCACCGTCCTCAAGCGCGACAATGTTGTCGAGGCTATCTCCATCTGCGATGCCACGCCGGGGCCTGTGGCACGCATCGTCAAGACCGCTATTCTCAACCGCGACAAGGGCCGCGAGCGCGTCCGCGAGGCCGTCGAGGAAGCGGGCCTCACCGAGGTGCCGCAGCTTGAGGAGCGGTTGAATCTGCTGGCCACCATCGCGCAAATCGCGCCGCTGCTCGGACTGCTCGGCACGATCGTCGGGTTCATCCGCATCTTCATGCAGCTCCAGACTGATGGCCTTTACGCGCACATCAGCGGCGAAAATTCACTGGCGGCGGGCATTTGGGAATCGCTCATCTGCGCGGCGGCGGGCATCGCTGTCGCCATTCCCGCCCATGCCGGTTACAATTACCTGGTCAGCCGCGTCAACAAGATCGTCCTCGACATGGAACGCGCCGCGGGCGAAATCGTCAACATTGTCACTGAAAACGGCAACGGCAAATGAAATTTCCGCGCAACGCCAAAATTTTGCGCAGCCCGTTCGAAATGGCGCCATTCGCGGCCATGTTTTTTCTGCTGGTGATTTTCCTGCTGCTTACCGCGCTCATGCCCACGCCGGGAATTCCCCTGCAATTGCCCGTTGCGAATGATTTGCCGGGCATTGACAAGCCGACCGTGGCCGTGGCCGTGGATGCTGGCGGACGATTTTACTTTGCAAATCAAATCGTCAGCGAAGCGCAATTGAATTCCGGCTTGATCAACGCGGCAAAAAAGTCCCGCGTGCCACTCACCCTCGTCATCCATGCCGATAAATCCGTGACCGAAGACCAGTTGATCCATCTGGCGTTGCTCGCGAATCACGCCGGCATCCAGAATGCCCTGCTCGCCACTTTGCCGGGTGCCGCCGGCGCGTCCACCCGGCCATGAATGAGGCTCATGCAGATTCATCTGCGCCCGGGGTGGCCGGATTGCCGCCCCAAACCGAACGGCAGGGCCAGGGCTTGCCCGCCGCGCCTAATCCATCAAGCGAAGACTTGCCTGCCGGGCTGACCCAGGCTGCGCTGAGGCGAGAGCCTCCTGGCGAAGGATGGTCGCGGCAGCGGTGGCTGACACTGGTGGTGCTCGTTTTCATTGCGCAAGTGGCAATCATTTTCGCCCTCCAGAAAGAAAAAATCCCGCCGATGCTCGCTAGGGCAAGAGTGCCGCAACTCACTCTCGCGGACAGTTCCAGCGAACTGATTGCGCTCGATGATCCGACGCTCTTTGCCCTGCCGCCTGCGAACGGTTCTGCGTCAAAAGTTTATCCCATCCCACCGCCGGATTTTCGCTGGACGGAACCGCCGGGCGAGTTGCTGTCACCCGCCGCCGAAAATCTCGGTGCGGTTTTCATGCGGTTCATGCATACAAACCAGTTCGCCGCGTTCTCGCTCGATTTCAAGCCGGAACCGAAATTGAGCGAGCCGGTTCTGCCGTTGCTGCCGGCGTTCGCTGATGATTCGACGCTGCAAATTGAAGGGGAATTGGCGCAAAGAACACGGCTCAGTCCCGTGAGCCTGCCATCATGGCCGTATGCGGCCGCGATTGCGCCAAGCCGGGTTCAAGTGCTCGTGGATCCGGCTGGTGATGTGGTTTCGGCGGTCTTGCTGCCGTCGGACAATCCCGAGGTGGCCGCCAGCCGCTATAACACCGCCGACCAGCGCGCGCTCGAACTCGCCCGCGCCGCGCGGTTCTCGCCCTCGTCGCAGTTGACCATCGGCCGGTTGATTTTTGACTGGCGCACCGTTGCGCCGCCTGCGACCAATTCAACCGCCACGCCATGACATGAGCATTGACCACCTCATCGAGATTTACGTGACGCTGGCGCTCGGCGCCCTGTGCGGTTGGGGGATTTATTCCGAAATGCGCCGGCGCCGCTTCTGGCCGACGCATTCCGAGGACAGGATTTTCCGCTGCAAAAAATGCAGCTACGTGTACACCGACGACCCGGATGTGGATCGCTCGCGCTGCAACCAATGCGGCAAGCTAAACGAGCCGATAGTATTCTGACGGATTGGTGGATTATTGCATGGATGGATTGATGGAAGACACAAAGGCGGAAGTCCCAACTATCCAACGATCCACTAATCCATTACCCCGGTTCTTCAACTTCCCGTCTTTAATTCCACCACATCATGCGGCGCGGCTTCGCGCTGGCCGGCGGGGCTCACGCGGATGTAACGCGCCTTGCCGTAAAGCTGCGCGAGGTTCGCCGCACCGAGATAACCCATGCCGCTCTGGATGCCGCCGATGAGCTGCGCCAGTACGCGGTCCACCGAGCCGCACGCCTCCTTGAGCGCCTCGACCCCTTCCGGCGCGATCTTCAGCGCCGGATTTTTTTCGTGTCCATAACGCGCCGCCGAGCCTGCCTTCATCGCCGCCAGGCTGCCCATGCCGCGATATTCCTTGTAAAGTTTGCCGCTGATTTCCACCACATCGCCCGGCGCTTCGTTGCAGCCGGCAAAGATGCCGCCGCAAATCACCGCCTGTGACAGCGTCAACGCCTTCACGATGTCGCCCGATTTCGTGATGCCGCCGTCGGCGAGAACCGTGACTTTTTTCTTCGCCGCCGCCCGCGAGCAGACGTAAAGCGCCGTCATTTGCGGAATGCCCACTCCAGCGACGATGCGTGTGGTGCAGATCGAACCCGGCCCTTGCCCCACCTTGATGGCATTCGCGCCGCAATCCGCCAGAAATTCCACGCCCGCCGCGCTCGTGACATTGCCGGCGATGATGGGCAGTTTCGGAAACGCATCGCGCAGCACGCTTACCGTGTCGCCCACGCCCTTGCTGTGGCCGTGCGCGGTGGAAACCGCCACCACATCCACACCGCGTTCCACGAGCGCGCTGACGTGGTTCAATATCCGGTCACGGTCCAGTTCGCCAAAGGCGTTGCGCGTCGTGCTCAACGCCGCGCCGCAGATCAGGTGGAAGTGCGCGTCGCGCGCCGGCTTGAACTGCGCCTTGCGCTCCTGCGTGATGCGCTCCACGTCGCTCATCGTGATGAGGCCGTGCAGATGGTCATCATCATCCACCACCAGCAGCTTGTGGATGCCGATGTGCTCGGTGAAAAACTTGTCGGCGCGGGCGATCGGGTCCTTGCCCAGCTCCTTTTTCGTGATGGTATGGACCTGCGCGCGCGGCGTGAGCGCCTCGGATACCTTTTTCCCGGCGTAACGCGGCTTGACGACGTGGCCGGAAAGCAGCCCCACCAGCCGGCCTTTCCCGTCCACGACCGGGAACGTGCTGAAGCCGAACTTTTTCTGTTCAATGAGCGCCAGCACGTCGGCAATGGATTGTTCCGGAGAGACCTTGATGGGTTCCTGGATCAGGCCGTGGACGTGGTTCTTGACGCGGCTGACCTCGGAAAGCTGCTGGCGTTCCGGCATATTGTAATGGATGAGGCCGAGGCCGCCGTTCAGGGCCATGGCGATGGCCATGCGCGATTCCGTCACCGTGTCCATGTCGGCGGAGATCACCGGGATGTGCAGGTGCAGGTTTTCTGCGAGCTGCGTGTCGAGCTGCGTGTCGCGCGGAAGGATGTCGGAATAAAGCGTGGCCAGCGTGATGTCGTCAAACGTCAGGCCGATCTTGTTGTTTGCAGGGAAAAACTCATCCGCCGGCTGGTAGAACGGATCGTCAAAGGTTGAATTGCGCGTCGCTGCCATGTCAGAAAATGCCTGCCGACCGGCCGCTTTGGCAAGCAAAAAAACTTCTCCCTCCTCTGCTTTCTTTGCGTCTTTGCGCTAAATCCTTCGTGTATTTCGCGGTTAACTTCATCCTGCCTGCGGCGAGAATTTGATTTGTCTCATGACCTACTGCAGGCTTTCAATCAGTGTTAATTCGTGAAATTCGTGTCAAAGCCTTTGCGTTCTCTGCGTTCTTTTGTGGCAAATAAAATTATTTGTTCCTTCGTGTGTTTCGTGACCACGGTTCGCGTCAGCGAACATTCAGATTTGGGGACTCCATATTGTGGAGACTTGGGAAGTCAGTTTCGTGGTTAAACACCCGTCTTAATCCGGATAACCATCAGGATTCTTTTTGTGCCACGCCCACGCAGTTTCAACGATGTCGTCCAGCTTCGGGAATTGCGGTTTCCAGCCGAGTTCGCGGATGGCTTTTTCGGCGGACGCCACCAGCCGCGGCGGGTCGCCGGGCCGGCGCGGCTTGTCAATTGCCGGAATCTTTTTGCCCGTCACCTTCTCACACATTTGGATGACCTGCTTCACTGAATACCCGTCGCCGTTGCCCAGGTTGTAAAAGCCGGTTCTGCCTCCCTGCAAGCCGAGCATGTGCGCCTGCGCCAGATCCTTGATGTGGATGTAATCGCGGATGCACGTGCCATCCGGCGTCGGATAATCCATGCCGAAAATCTCGCAGTGCGTCTTCTTGCCCAGCGCGACCAGCAGCACGTTCGGGATGATGTGCGTCTCGATGCGATGATGCTCCCCGAATTTCTCGCTCGCGCCGGCGGCATTGAAATAGCGGAACGCGATGAACTCCAGCTTGTAAATCTGCTGGTACCAGATCAGCGCCTTCTCGAACATCAGCTTCGCCTCGCCGTAGGGATTGATGGGGCGTTGCGGCAAATCCTCCGTCATCGGGATTTTGTCCGGCGGACCGTAGGTCGCGCACGTCGAGCTGAAAACGAATTTCTTCACGCCGCACTCCACCGCGGCATCGGCCAGCTTGAGCGCGTTGACAAAATTGTTGTGGAAATACTTTTTCGGGTTTGTCATGGACTCGCCTACGAGCGCATTCGCGGCGAAGTGCATGATGGCATCGGGCTTGGCGGATTTGACGGCGTTCAGGATGTCGCCTTCCACCTCCGGCTTGCCGAAAATGAATTTCGCCCGCGCATCCACCGCCGAGCGATGACCTTCGGTCAGGTTGTCATAGACCGTGACCGAGTGGCCTGCGTTGAGAAGTTCTTCGGTGCAAATGGAGCCGATGTAGCCTGCGCCGCCGGTGACAAGAACGTTCATGCTCCGATTGTAAACGATTCGGGGCGCGGCAAAAGTTCAAAATGAAAAAGCCGCCGGGCGTTTGGAGCGCGCGGCGGCTCAAAATCTAACGGCGGATTTTTAGAACCAACCCTTTTTCGCGACGACGTAAGTTTTCACAAACTCCTCGTCGCTCTTCGTCAGGTAGAGAATTCCTTCAATTAGGCCTATGATTCCCATGATGAAGCCGCCGAAGCCAAAGGTCAGAATAGTCACCAGCAGCATGATGACCCCTTCCTTGGTATAGCCGAGGATGAATTTGTGGATGCCGAATGCTCCCAGAAGAATCCCGCAAATTCCGGCCGCAATTTTCTTGTCCGCTCCAGCAGGTTTGTCGCTCATAATGGTTTCCCTTTCTCGTGGATGTTTCTAACGGCTTTCTTGAACCCGGTCAATGTGAAAACTGCGGATGCCGCCGCAATTTTTCCACCGTTGCAGGTGACATCGGCGCCCGGGAATAAACCGGTTCAAGCAGTGGCTCGGCGCTGTGGGAACGGCGGGCGCGCTCCAGCCAGCGCGCGTTGAGCGGTTCGGCAATCAAATCCAAAGTGTTCGAGGCAATCGTCGTTTCCTCCTTCAATCCGGTCGCATGGCCGACTCCGACAAAAAATCCGGCAAGCAACAACGTGACCCGCAGGATTGTGCTGCGCGAATACGTCGGCATCGCGCAGGGACGTTGCGGGTCGAGCAGTTGAAACAGGTTTGTAAAGAGCGGCAGCGTCCACATCGCCGGATTTTTAGCGGGCGAATAGGCGTCGAACAAGATCGCGTGCGGCACTTGTATTTCTGCTTTCTGCTTTCTGCTTTCTACTTTTTGAATTAACGCCGGGAAGTCACCGAGATGAAATTCCCAATCCACCGACTGCTTGCTGTCCTGAAATGCCACGCGATGAGTGCGGATGAATTCCTTCAGATGATTTTCGTAGCCGCCAAAATAGCCGAGGTCGGCGGCGTACCCCAGCGCGAATTCCAGTGGCTCAATCGTTTGGTCAAAGCTCACGAGGCGGATGTTGCAGGCAATTCCCCGCGTGGCGCGCAGAACGGCAAGTGCATTGGCCGCTGCGCCTAGGCCGACATCCCAGATGACGAATGCGCCGGAATGATTATGCAGCCGATCGCGCAGCCGGAGTTGGTTGACGTAAAGCGCCTCCGCCTCCGCAACCGGTCCGATGACCGGATGGAACGTCTCGTCATCCGCAAGCGAACGCACGGAACAAATGCCGTTGTTCAAGCGGACGAGTTGGTAATCGTTCAACACCGGAATTGATTAACCACGAAACGCGCGAAACACACGAAAAATATCCGTGTCTGAAATGTTTTCTCCCTCTCCTCCTAAAAGGAGGAGAGGGCTGGGGTGAGGAGGCTTTTAATCCGTGTTAATTCGTGTCAAAGCCTTTGTGCTCTCTACGTTCTTTCGCGGCAAAAAATAATTGTTCCTTCGTGTATTTCGCGTATTTCGTGGTTAACCATCACACCTGCTTCATCGCATTATCCAGCGCCGCAAAAAGTTGTCCCATCGTCGCCTCGGTTTCGTCGCCCATGTTGGAGATGCGGAACGTCTTGCCCTTGATTTTTCCGTAGCCGCCGTCAATCAGGAAGCCCTGGTCCTTGGTGAGCTTTTGCAACTTCGCAACATCCACGGCGCGGCCGCCCGGCTTCGCGCCATTGTTCACGCATGTGAGAGTGACAGATTCAAAACCATTATCCGGGAACAGCGTGAACCCGTGTTTGGCCGCCCAATCGCGCGTCATTTGATTTGTCTTTTTATGGCGCGCAAAACGGTTTTCCAGGCCCTCGGCGAAGAAATCGTCAAGCTTGGACGACAGCGCAAAAACGTGGCCGATGCTCGGCGTGCTGGGCGTCATGCTTTGTTCAGCATTCTTCTGGAACTCGACAAAATCAAAATAATAACCGCGATCCTTGGCCGTCGCGGCCTTCGCAAGCGCGGCGGGTGACGCGGCAAATACCGCCGTGCCGGGCGGTAGCGCAAACGCCTTTTGCGTGCCGGCAAGCAGCACGTCAATGCCGAGTTCGTCAAACTTGATTGGCATCGCACTCATCGAGCTGACCGCATCCACGATGAACATCACATCTGGATATTTTTTCTTGAGCGCGGCGATTTCCGCGAGCGGGCTCATCACGCCCGTGGAAGTCTCGTTATGGATGACAGTCAGCGCGTCGAACTGGCCCGTGGCGAGCTTTGCGTCAATCGCCTCGGCGCGGATTGGCGAACCCCAATCCACCTGCAGCGCCTCGGCCTGCTTGCCGCAGCGCTTGGACACGTCAAACCACTTGTCCGAGAATGCGCCGCACATGCAGTTCAAAACCTTTTTCTGCACGAGATTGCGGACCGCGCCCTCCATCACGCCCCACGCGGACGACGTGGAGATATAGACGAGCTGCTTCGTGTAAAGCAGTTGCTGCAATTGCGGTTGGATTTTCGCGTAGAGATCTTTGAAGGCCTGCCCGCGATGACCGATCATCGGCGAGCAGAACGCCTTGAAGGTTTTTTCGCTGACCTCGACCGGACCCGGTATGTGTAATTTGACGTGTGGCATAAAAACTATTCGTGAAATTTTTCACAAGCAGGAGCGAAATGCAAGCGCAGCCTTGAAAATTGTCAATTTTGGTGGAGCAATTGACAAAATACTTTCAGCAGCAGGACATCTGGTGCTGGCCACCCGTCGGATCGTCCGCGAAGGCATGAAGTTTTGTTCCAAATGCACATTTTGAAAATAGCCCGGCATTTCAATGCCCGGGTAAATCCGTCCAAATTCCAAATCCCGCAGGGACAGCAGAATTCTTTGGTCTTCCAGCTCCCATCTCCTTGCGCCTTCCTCCTCTAGCCTTTGCGTTAAACATCCATGTTAATTCCTGTCCATCCGTGGTTGAATTTCTTGCGCTTTTTGTGCTTTTTTTTGCGTCCAGATTTCAGCGTTTCAGCTTTTGTCTTTGTTCGTGGTCTCGTAGTCCGTTGTCAGGTGTTCTCTCCTTTCCACATTCCACTTCATTGGATGTTCGGCGTTCGATGTTCGATGTTTCAGCATTTCAGCGTTTCAGCGTTTGATTTTGTCCGTGGTCTGTGGTCCCCGACCTGTTTCGTTCGGCACCCAATCAATTCCGGCAGTCCAATCCACGGTTTTCCATGTCCGCATAATGACACTTTATGTCTCAAATTCGCATAGAACGTGACGGAAACGACACATAGAATTCTCCAATAAAGACCAATTACATCAACCAAGAGATTGTGCAAAACGGTTCAGAGGATCAATCGAGAACCGTGTTGTTGGTCGACGACGATGTTGATATTCGCATATTGACCAGGTTTTTTCTGAACAACTTCGGATATGAGGTGGATTGCGCAAATTCTGCAGTTGAGGCTCTTGCTCGTTTCAATCCCGCGCTCCACGATCTTGTCTTAACGGACAATTCCATGCCGGGCATGACGGGGGGAGAAATGGCGCATATCATCAAATTGCGATCCCCGTCCACGCCCGTGGTGATGTGCTCCGGGAATCCGCCCAATGATTGCTCTTCCATTGATGTGGTCATCAAGAAACCGACCTACCTCCTCGCCATCAAAGACGCCATAGACAAACTGCTGGTGGCTAAATAATTTCTTTCCCGACCGCCGGCCTCAATGGCGACATCGTCCGTTGTGCGTTCAATTTAATCGTGAGACCGTATTTCTGGAAAAGTGGTTTACACGCTTGGTTTTTGGTTTTGACAAACGGCGATCAGTCCCTGACAGCGCAGACCCACTTCCACTGTAAAAGCGGTTTAAAAAATCGCCATATTTGTCGCCGAGGCGGGCAGACCATTGATCCAGTCGCGAATGAGATTCACCGCATTGGTGTCAACGAGGTTGTGCGCCAGCGGCGGCATCCTGACTGTCGGCTCGCGGCTGCCGATTCGAAGCCAGAGTACGGAATGGTCAACATCCTGTGGCTTGATAATATCTGCGCTGTCGTGACCGACCAGCGGAAAGGCCGCCGGATAATTGATAATGCGCTGTTTTTTCAGGGGTGTATCGTAGGACGCGTCGTAATTCCCAACGCCGCCCGGACGATGGCATTGCGCGCAGTTGGCATCGAGGTAGGAACGGGCGCGTTGTTCCAGTGATGCGCCCGAATTCGTGAGTGCGTAAAGCTTTGAGTAACGGGCAATGCCCGCCTCATTGATGGCAGGGCTGAAAAGACCCAGCCGGTTCCAGGTGCGAATCTGGTTGTCGGTAACCCCGCTTGCGGGATAAGTGAAATCTCCATTGATCTGACGGGTGTTGACTCCCAGAACATAACCGGCAACGCGCGAGTGACAGGTCAGGCAATCCGATGGACTGGAATAATACCATTTACGGGTGCTGACGCCGGCGGCATTGGTGATGAGAATATCTTCATTGGAACTGGTGGTGAGAAGGTCGGCGTCACTGTTGTCCGCGCGCCATTTATAAGTCACACCATAAACACCGCCATTGCTACCCCGGACCAGTATCTGCGTTTCCAACCGGTGCCGGGGAGCATCCGGATGTTTTTCGTCCACGGTAAGATCAATGTTTTTGACAAAGATGGTCCCGGCAGGAAAAGTCCATGCGCCGGCAGGATGCAATCGCAACTGTTCATCGGGTGTGATGACTCCGCCGTTATTGGGCACAGCCAGATAGCCGCTCGCAACCCCGCCATCCGACCACATGGGCGAGTTGAGGGCATAAGGAATCAATCCGGCGGCGGGAATGCGATTGGGCGTATCGCCATAGACACCGGTGCCAGAGAGCAACGATGGCAGTGCGGCGGTGTAATCGGAGGGCATGTTCAGAAACGACGGCACGATTCCACGATTCGTCAAGCCGTAGGGCAATCCGCTGCCGGCAGTGACGGTGATATTGACAGGGGCCGAGGTGCAGAGCAGTCCGCTGCCATCGGTGGCGACGGTGGTCAAAGTGTAATCGCCAGGATTCAAACCAGTCTCGGTGATGGCATAGACGGGTGCATAAATGCTGTTGCTCAAGGTGCTCAGCAGGTTGCCATTGGCGTAGAAGTCAACTTTGCCGATGGCATTGTCAACTGCTTCGGCATTTGCCCCAATGGTCAAACTGGCGCTGCCCTCATAAGTGGCGCCGCTGGAAGGCCTCACCAAAGAGATGGACGGCGGTGGATTGGTGCAAGGATAGAGCTGTGATTGTGGAATGATTTTCGGGCTGATGGAAGGGCTGCTCCACAATAGTTTAGCCGCGGCGTTGCCGTCACTTTGGAATAAATCCAGCCGTATGTTATAGAGTTGCTGGGATTGGAGTGGAATATCAACGCTGTTGGTGGTCCATGATGGGCGAGCCGTCCAGTCATCAATGATCTGCAGGCCATTGATGACCAGGCGCACGCCGCCTCGGGTGATGGTTGTGAAAGTGTAGGTGTCGCTGCTTTGCGCCCGCACGGAGCCTTCCCAGCGCGCAGTAAAACCGCCTTGATTTGTGAGGGCGACAGGTTCATCGGCATTCCAATCGAAGTTCACAACGGCGTCGGTGCGGGTAAGGGCTGGCGGCGCATCGAAACCGGGGCCATTCCAATATCGGCCCAACAGTCCTGTGCCGTGTCCGGCAGCGGCGGTATTGTTGAATGAAGCGGAGGCGACGCTGCTGTTGACCTCTCCGGTTTTAATTGCGACCGCCTTAAGTTTCAAGGTGTTCGTGACCGTCAATGGCGCCGTGTAAAGGGTGGAACCGGTCGTCGGTGTGGAGCCATCCAGCGTGTAATAAATCAAGGCGCCCGGCACAGCGTCCGAAAGTTGCACGGTGACCAGATTGGCGAAGTCGCCGCCCTTGGGTGAAAAGACGGGATTGGGCAGGAAAGTTCCATTGCCGAAAATGGAGACGGCATATTGTGCGCCCACGAAGACTCTGCCATTGGCGATGGTGGGAACGGTCATCTTGACGGCATTGCCGGGATTATCGCGGTCGGGCAACTGGCTGCTGTTGTATAGTTCCATGGTCAGGTTGGTGGCATTGTAGGCGTGCAAAATCGCGGGACCGCCCTCAACCGCGGCGTCGGATTGAATCGTCCAGGCAATCGCGTTGGCCAGGCCATTGGCCGATATGGAGGGCGTCGTGCCGAAACCGCTGAAGCTGGTCATTGACTCGGAGGAGGGGGTGGTATCGATGTGGCCGTCGTTGATCGCGAACGCCCGCAACACGCCGTTTATGCCCTGATAGTAGATGGTGTGGTTGAAATAGGCCGGTGTGCAGAAACACTTGCCGTCGTTGGCGGCAAAAGACTGGACGATCTGATTGTCATTCGTGGAGTTGTAATGACCCATGTTGTCACGATCGAGCAGGTATATCTTTGACTCCTTACCGGCGCCCAAGAACAAGTGCGGGTGGGCCGGGCTTCCCACATCATCCGGCAGCAACACCGGCCCGCCCGATCCCAAATCCGCATCCACTGCCTGCAAGGCCTCCTGATTGAACGGTGTAAAATAGTCAGATACCGCCAGTCCATTGGACGTGGAGAGGTTCATGAAACTGTCGCCATAATCCACTCCACCCGTGTCTGCGTCGAAACTGCCGTTGCCGGTCTCAAAATAAAGGTTGGTGTTTGCATCAACACATAATCCACCACCGGCCATCCATATCCCGCCTTCGCCCGCTTCAGGACCAAAGGCAGCTATTGAGGCGTTCGGTGTGACGTTGAAGACATAGTTCGTCAACGGTTGAAGATTGGCGGCATTGAAGCCGATGATCCAGCCATGATAGGGATCCGTATCCGCATAGCTGGCATAAGCGACATAAATCACGCCCCCGGCCAGCGTGAGGGCACAGCGTTGATTATGCTGCCGGGCCACAAAGGTCACCACCCCGTTGGAACTGTCCATGCCCGTTCCCGGAACGGAAGCTGTCACAAGCACCGGGCTGCCGGGTTTTTCCGAACCGGTGGCCAAGTCTAGCGCGTGCAGGTATTGGTAAAAATTCGTGCTCGTCGTCACCACGCGGGTCAGGGCCACCACAAATATGGTTGCCGATGCGGAATCAATGACTGGAGTGCCGGTGATGCCGACGCGGGGAAGCATGTCCTGCAGCACGCCATTATGATACCGTCCGCCAAATTCATGGTTTGTCACAACATCAACGCCCTCTCCAAGGCTGGCGTGCCACAACTGACCCCCATCCGGCCCGGTGTTGCTGTTGGCGTCGAATGCATAAACGCTGTCATTTTCTGTTGCCACGTAAACAACGTCATGCGTCCCTTTGCCCAGAATGTTCACTCCGGGAACAAACAAAGGCTGGCCATAGACAAATGCGTCCACCGGATACCTCATCAAAAGACCAAAGCTGTTGGTATTGACGTTCGCCAGAGTCAACAATGATTCATTCGTATTTGCCCCGGTGCGGGCATTGTCATTGTGATAGGTCAGGACCGATACCGCGGCGGCGTTTCTGTCCGGGATACTCGCGATCAACGTCATAAGCCAGACATAGGAAAATATTTTCAGTGTTCGCATAGAAACCATTGAAATATAAGGGAAATGTGAAGCAGAGATTATCCGTAAAAGTTCAATACAATGCATAGTTGCTGAAACAATTCTGGGCCAATCCAAAAACTGTTAGCCAAACCGTTAGCCATCGGCTTTCCAAGACCCCTAATTCATTACTGCACACGCAGTTAGAGCTGGAGGCGAGGGTCGGAATCGAACCGACGGATGAGGCTTTTGCAGAGCCCTGCCTTACCACTTGGCTACCCCGCCACACGAAATGTTGAAGTTAATTTGTTTTCCTCCCGAAGC
>Ga0302320_10003519_pt1 | contig 36324 bp, 30 predicted proteins | sample Bog_T0_3_FD_202130 | JGI IMG/M metagenome (GOLD analysis project Ga0302320, IMG submission 202130) | Peat permafrost microbial communities from Stordalen Mire near Abisko, Sweden - Bog_T0_3 | ecosystem: Environmental > Terrestrial > Soil > Wetlands > Peat | place: Sweden: Abisko, Stordalen Mire...
GTCGGAATCAGGTAGTCTTCCCGCGGCGTGTGCGAGTTGATATGCATTCCCTGCGCAATGCGGAAGTGCAGCGCCACGCTGCCCGGTTTTCCGGCGGCCACAGTCACCTGCTCGGGATAGAGATATTTCACAGACGCAGGCTGCGCACTGGAACGGCTCATTCCGCCGCTCTGGCCTTGGACCAGAAGACAGGCCAACCCAATCACGATTCCTGCGGCAACACTAACTTGTCTCTTCAATCCTGCCATCGATTCCAATCCTCAAAACCTGCTTCAATTACCAGAAATTACTGACAACTGACCACTGACAACTGACCGCTGAAAACTGGAAGCCTAAAGCTTCCTCACTTCCCCAGCGCCTTGAGAATGTTGCCTTCGATATCGTCCTTCGACGTCAGGCCCAGCTGCGACGCCACGATGATTCCCTTGCGGTCCACAAAGAACGAGGTCGGCATGGCGTCCAGCCCGCCGTAGGCCTTGCTGAGGCTGTCCCCGTTGATCAGAACCGGATAGGGAATGTGCATCTGCTGAGCGGACTTGGCAATGTCGGCCTTGTCCCTGGCCCAGCCGGCCTTGTCGTTCTCCGCCAGGTCGTCGCCCTCCGTGGAGATGCCCAGAACCTCAAAGCCCTGCGCCGCGTATTGATTGCGCAGCTCGATCAGCCACGGGGTTTCAATCTTGCAGGGAGCGCACCAGGTGGCCCAGAAGTTGATCAGCACGGCCTTGCCCTTGTAGCTGGCCAGCGAAACTTTCTTGCCGCTCAGGTCTTCCAGCACGAAGGCCGGTGCGGGCTTGCCTTTGAGCGGAGAAACATACTGCGCCGCGCCGCCCGCCGCATCGGGCACCAGTTCGCCCTGCGCCGCCATAGCCAGCACCCGCTCGGCCGCCTGTTTGCGGTCTTCCCAGTTGGCCCACCCCGCCCAGGCAAAAACAGAAAATATGACAAGTACAGCACAGAGAACCAGCGTGTTGCGTTTCACGGAAATTGACCTCAGATCTTCATTGTACGAAATGCCCGGCGCGGCGGCAGGCGCGGCAACGAATCCAGGCGAAACTGTTACCATCAGAAACCGATGAAAGATATTCCTGAGGCTGGCCCTCTGCCGCCGGCGACACCCCGGGCGGCCGATCTGGTCCGCACCGAGGCGGCGGCGCTGCTGGTGCTGGCCGCTCGCCTGGATGGGCCGATGGCTGAACCCTTTGCACGCGCCGTCGAGCTGATTCTGCACTGTGGCGAGGAACACGGCCGCGTAGTGGTGACCGGCATGGGCAAGAGCGGCATCATTGCGCAGAAGATTGCCGCCACGCTCAGCTCCACCGGCTCGCCCGCTCTATTTCTGCATCCGGCCGAGGCGGTGCACGGCGACCTGGGCATGCTGATGCCCGGCGACGTGGTGGTGGCGCTCTCGGCAAGCGGTGAGACCGAGGAGATTCTGCGCCTGCTGGCCACTCTCAAGCGCAAAGGCGACGCGCTGGTGAGCTTCTGCTGCAATATGAATTCGACCCTGGCCACGGCAAGCGACGTGGCCCTGGACTGCGGCGTGGAGCGCGAGGCCTGCGGGATGAACCTGGCGCCGACGGCGAGCACCACGGCCATGCTGGCGCTGGGCGATGCGCTGGCCATCGCGGTGAGCCTGCGCAAGGGCTTCCGCGCAGAGGATTTTGCGGAACTGCATCCCGGCGGCAAGCTGGGCAAGCGGCTGGCCAAGGTGCGCGACCTGATGCACTCGGGCGACGAGATTCCGGTAGTGACTACGGCAACACCGATGACCGATGTGATCTACGAAATGTCGTCAAAGAAGCTGGGCATGACCACCGTGCAGGAGAGTGGCCAGTTGCGCGGCGTGATCAGCGATGGCGATCTGCGGCGCCTGCTGGAGCGCGAAGGCGGCGCGGCGCTCAGCCGTCATGCGGGCGAAGCGATGAACGCGCATCCGCGGACGATTGCGGCGGGAGAAATGGCCGCAAGAGCGTTGGCGATTCTGGAAGAGCGGAAGATTACTTCGTTGATTGTGGTCGACGCCGAAAACAAAGTGGAAGGCGTGCTGCATCTGCATGATTTGTGGGGCGTGGAGTTGATTTAAAGACAGGGATCAGGGAACAGGGATCAGCGGTCTCAGAGAATAATCGTCTTTCCCTCATCCTCAGAGGATTGATTTGGAGTTGTGCGCGTTAGGCGAACCTTCCACACTACCGCAATGAGCCACAGAATCCCGCCCATGATTACGGGAAAAAGACCGAGGTAGAGCGCCACGGCAACACCCGCCAGGACCGCCAGGCGCCCGGTGGACACAATGCCATTCGATCCGAAGCCGGCCGAAAGCACCCCCAGGAAAATTGAGAACGCCCCCAGAACCATGAAAACAAGGCCCAGCTTGCAGATGAGCCCTCCGATGCCTTTGATCTGCATTGCGCGTTCAACATTCGCCATAAAGTTTCTCCGCGCAGATCATACACCCGATCATTCCATCCAGTCCGAGCCCTGTTGCCCCCGTCCATTTAGAATAGTTACTGCTCCAATTCTGTCTTGCGTCCGCCGCGGCGGACGGGAAAGTACGCTCTCATTCCTATGCATCGCTGGTCCAAACTCTTTGTCCCGACTCTTCGCGAGGCCCCGGCAGACGCCGAAGTGGCCAGTCACAAGTTCCTGCTCCGCTCCAGCTACATTCGCCAGCTCGGCGCGGGCATTTACAACTATCTCTTCCTAGGCCAGCGGTCGCTGAACAAGATCATCGGCATTGTGCGCGAAGAGATGGACCAGATTGCGCAGGAATTCTACCTGCCGGCCCTGCTTCCCAAGGAGCCGTGGGAGCAGAGCGGACGCTGGACGGGCATGGGCGACAACATGTTTCGCCTCAAGGACCGCAAGGGCGCGGACCTTTGCCTGGGCATGACGCATGAAGAGATCATGACCACCATCGCACGCAGCGAACTGCGCAGCTACAAGCAGTTGCCGCAGATCTGGTATCAGATTCAGACCAAGTTCCGCGACGAACCGCGCCCCAAGTCGGGCCTGCTGCGCGTGCGCCAGTTCACCATGAAGGATTCCTATTCCTTCGACATCGATAAGGCCGGTCTCGACAAGAGCTTCGAGCTGCATGATGCCGTCTATCGCAGGATTTTCACGCGCTGCGGGCTGAAGTTTGTGGCCGTCGAGGCGGATTCCGGCTCCATGGGCGGCTCGCAGTCGCAGGAGTTCATGGTGTACACCGACGCCGGCGAGGACCTGATTGCAAGCTGCCCGGTCTGCGGCTACGCGGCCAATCTGGAGAAGGCAACTTCGCGCCTCGAACCGATTGTTGAGATGGAAGCGACGGGCGACGGAATGCCGGAGTTGGTTTCGACGCCGGGGTGCGGAGCGATTGCCGATGTGGCGGAGTTCTTCAATATTTCGCCGGCATCGGACATCAAGTGCGTAGCCTACATGGCGCTGAAACGCGGCGCGGCCGGGAAGCCCGACACCTGGCACGGCGTGGCGGCGTTCCTGCGCGGCGACCACCAGGTGAATGAAACCAAGCTGATGGGTGCTTTGGGCGCCGGCGAACTGCGGACAATGCAGGCCGAAGAACTGACACAGTATTTGAACGCACCGGCGGGTTTCCTCGGTCCGGTGGGCCTGAAGCACGATGCCAAGCCTCTGGAAGACGGTTTAACGGTGGTGGTGGACAAGTCTCTGGAAGGCCGCAAGAATCTGGTTGCGGGCGCAAACAAGCTGGACTACCACTTGCGCAACGTGACGCCGGGCCGCGATTTCACTTGGACTCTGACGGCCGATATTCGCAGCGTGAATGAGGGCGAGGGCTGCCCAAAAGAGGGTTGCGCTGGCAAGCTGGTGGTGGGCAAGGCAGTCGAGATTGGCCACATCTTCAAGCTCGGCTACAAGTATTCCGAAGCGATGGGCGCTCGGGTGCTGGACGTGAACGGCAAGGAAGTGACGCCGATCATGGGCAGCTACGGCATCGGCATCGAGCGCATTTTGACGGCGGCCATCGAGCAGTCGAACGACCAGAACGGATTCTGGCTTCCGGCCTCGATCGCTCCATTCGCGGTAGTGGTGGCTGTGACTGACATGCGCGACGACTTGCTCGTGAAAACCGGCGAAAAACTGGCGGCCGATCTTGATGCCGCAGGCATTGACGTACTGCTTGACGACCGCAAGGAGCGCGCCGGCGTTAAATTCAAGGATGCCGACCTGATTGGCATTCCCTATCGCATCAACGTGGGCAGGAATGCTGCCGCCGGACAAGTGGAACTGGTGACGCGCGCCACTGCGACAAGCGTGGACGTAGCGTTGAATCAAGTATTGGCGCTGGTCAAGGAACGCATTGCGGAAGATGCGTTGCTGGAGTCAGCAACCACCCTCTAAGTGCCAGCGGCTGGAAGCAGTATTGAAGGAGCAGCGATGAAGTTGAGAATCAGGTGGGCAAAACCCGCGGGAATGCATCCCTGGTCTACGCTCGCGCTGCGCATTGCGCTGTTGACCGTGGCGGCCGTTGCGCTGGTGGTGCTGGTCGTCGGCGGCTATTACTACTTCAAATATCAGAGCATCGTGGATCAGCGGCTCAGCCAGCCGATCTTCGCCAACACGGCCAAGATTTTTGCCGCGCCGCGCGAAGTCCGCCCCGGACAAAAGCTCACCGTCAGTCTTATTGCCAATGAACTGCGCGAGGCCGGCTACACCGCCGATGGCGCCTCGCAGATGTCGCCGTTGGGAACCTATTCGCAGGGCGTGCAGACTATCACCGTGCGTCCCGGCCCGGAGTCCTATCACGCCCAGGACAGCGCCATCATCCGCATCGGTTCCGGCGTTGTCCAATCCATCTCCGACGATCACGGTCAGCCGCTCTCCAGCTATGAATTGGAACCGCTGCTCATCACCGGCCTGAGCGAGGACGCAAACCGCACCAAGCGCCGGCTGATGACTTACGACGAGATTCCGCCGAATCTGGTGCATGCGGTGGTAGCCATTGAAGACCGCCGCTTCTTTGAGCACAACGGCGTAAACTTCTGGCGGCTTTTTGAGGCGGGCATACGCGACGTGACCACCGGCCAGAAGCAGCAGGGCGGCTCCACGCTGACCATGCAACTGGCTCGCGGTTTTTTCCTTACGCCGGAAAAACATTTCAAGCGCAAGCTCATCGAGATCGTCATCAGCTTCCAGTTGGAACACCGCTTCAACAAGAAGCAGATCTTCGAGATGTACGCCAACCAGATCAACCTGGGCCAGCGCGGCAGCTTTTCCATCGACGGCTTCGGCGAAGCCTCGCAGTCCTACCTGGGCAAGGATGTGAGCCAGCTCGATCTGGCCGAAAGCGCCTTGCTGGCCGGCATGATCCAGCGGCCCAACTATTTCTCGCCCTTCCGGCATCCCGACCGGGCTATCGACCGGCGCAACCTGGTGCTGGACTCGATGGTCGAGACCGGCGCCATCACCAAGGACCAGGCCGAACACGCCAGGAATGAGCCACTGCACCTGGCCGCAGTCAGCGTGGATGCCAGCGAGGCGCCGTACTTCGTCGATCTGGTGCACGAGCAACTGCTGCAGAAACTCGGCGAGCGCGACTTCAACCGCGAAGGGCTGCGCATCTACACCTCGCTCGATCCCGACCTGCAGCGCGTAGCCACGGCCGCGGTCGAATCCACCATTCACGTGGTGGATGAGCAGGTTGACCATCTGCACGCGCACGAAAGAAAGCTCGGCCAAACGTATATCTATCCGCAGGTGGCGCTGGTGGCGTTGAACCCCCACACCGGCCAGGTGCTGGCGCTGGTGGGCGGACGCAGCTACGGCAATTCGCAGTTGAACCACGCGGTGGCGAAGCGGCCCACCGGCTCCATCTTTAAACCCTTCGTCTATGCCACGGCCTTTCAAACTGCTGCGGAAGGCACCATGCTGCCGGGGCAGACAAAGCTGTTTTCGCCGGTGACGATTCTGAGCGACGAACAAACCACGTACGACGTGGGCGGCCAGGAGTACACGCCAAAGAACTTTGAAGGTGAATATCACGGCGAGGTTACGGCCCACCTGGCGCTGATGCGCTCACTGAACAATGCCACCATCGGCCTGGCTTCCATGGTCGGTTTCGATCGTGTCGCCCAACTGGCACGCGACGCCGGCATCAAGAGCGCCCGCGGAACACCTGCGGTGGCCATCGGTGCCTATGACGCCACACCCCTGGAGATGGCCGGCGCATACACCATCTTCGCCAATAATGGATTGCACCTGGACCCGTGGATGCTGGCCAGCGTGCGCACGCCCACCGGCGACGTCATCACGGATTACACGCCCGACTCCAAGCAGATTCTGGACGCGCGCGTGGCCTATCTCACGCTCAACATGATGCAGGCCGTACTGCAGGGCAATGGAACAGGCGCAGGAGTGCGCGGCATGGGCTTCACCGCGCCGGCAGCGGGCAAAACTGGCACCAGCCACGACGCCTGGTTCGCCGGGTTCACATCCAATCTGCTGTGCGTGGTGTGGGTGGGCAACGATGACTACACCGACATCAAGCTCGAAGGCGCACACGCCGCCGCGCCCATCTGGGCCGATTTCATGAAGAAGGCCGTGCTGCTGCCGCAGTACTCAGACACCAACGGATTCGCGGCGCCGGTAGGCGTGGAGATCGTGAGTCTCGACAAGGCCACCAATCTGCTCAGCGACGAAGCCTGTCCGGACAGCTATAGCGCAGCATTTCTGACCGGCACCGCGCCCACCGATACCTGCGACCATCCCGCAGACAAACGCAACCTGATACAGAAAATCTTTGGACTGGGGAAGCCGGCGAACTGATTTGAGTGGCCATTCATCCGTCGATGTCTGCGCCGTTCATCCATCGATCTCGGTACCGTCCGGCATGGACTGGCAGCGCGCGCACCAGAAAGTCACGCGCGCATCCGGTCCCTGAATGCGACGGCGAATCGCTTCACCGCAGCGGTGGCACGGCTCGCCGCCGCGCCCATAAACCCACAGGCTGGCGCTGGGATCGGACTCGTGCGTGGTGCGGCGCTTGCGGCCGCCATAGGTCACGATGGTGTCATCGGAATCTTCCAGCACATTGGCGGCAACCAGCTTTTGCGCGGCGGCAATCAAGGCTTGCACCTGGTCCGAACTGAGCGCCGAGACTTTGCAAAAGGGATGGACGCCCGTAGAAAAACAGATCTCCGATTTGAAGACGTTTCCCACGCCGGCCAACACCTTCTGATTAAGCAGCACATCGGCAATCTCTTCACCGCCGTGCTCGAGAAGGCGTCGCACCGCTGCCCCGGCATCGAACTCCGCGCTGAGCACATCGCTGACTGGGCGCGGAATTCTAGGGTGTCGGGCCAGCGATTGCACAGTGTGCATCTCGGCCACTGGCACGCGAAATCCAACCGCGATGAACTCACTGTTCTCAATCATGATGCGCATGTTGGCGTACGGCTGCTGCCAGCGCTCGCCGTGCCGGTAAATGTGCCAACTGCCGCTCATGAGCATATGAGTCGCCAACGTCCCGCCGCCGGAAAAGTGAATCAGCATCCACTTGCCGCGCGACTCCACGCGTTCGACAAATTGACCGGCGAGCGGCGTGTCGTCGTCAAAGCGGGTGAGCAATGGATACGTCGAGCGGAAGCCGGTGATGGGCTTGCCGGCAAGCGCACGGCCCAGGGCGCGCGCGGTGCGAAAGATGGTGTCGCCCTCGGGCATGGACTACTGCACCTCACCGATTTGCGGTTCGTGTTGCGCGACGGGCAACGGAATACGGCGCAGGTGCATGCCCAGCGGACCGGGATGGAAGCCGGCATCCATAAGGAAACGGGCCATGGGATGCGCCGCAACCGGCTGCCCGTTGATGGTGGTGATCAGTATTCCCAGATGGGCGTTGGCGCGGAGACTCTGCTGGCCGCGCGCACACATGAAATGCGCCAGGCCAGACGCGGCTTGCGACCGCTCCGGCTCCTCGGCGGGGAGAAAGATCAGCAGGTTGGGATTGCCGCGTCTGAGCCACGCAACCAGTTGTCCGTTGCGCAGAATCACTTCAGCATAGGCGGCGCGGGTGAGCAGGCGCGGCGCGGCCTCTGTGTCTTCTTCGGCAACGGGAAGATCGGGCCAACGCAGAACCGAGCCGTAGGGGTTGGCCGGATCGGTGGCGGCCAACTGCACAAACTCCGGCTTCTCCGCAGGCGGAGCATTGCGCAACTGGCGCAACAGGTCCACCGCGGCGGGCAGCGCAAACTGCGTAGCGCCGAGGCCGGCCACAAAATATCCGCGGCGAATGCGCCCGCTTTCTTCCAGGGCCTTGAGCACGTCGTACACCGCACTGAAGCCGCCGGGAACATTCTCCGCCGCAACCGATTCGCGTAGCAGCACGCCATATCGGTTGAGCAGTTGCAGAGCCAGCGCGTGGCTGGCCTCGGTCGCCGTCGGACCACCCTCCATTCCCTTCTGCGCGCGAAGCGGTAGCAGCGACCAGCGGCCTTGCGCAGTGGGTGGCGTGGTGCGGCGCGAGCGGAATACAGCGCCTGTTTGCAATCGGCGCGGAGTGCGGCTGCTGTCAGGTTTGGCGATGTAGGCGCGCAAGGCGTGGAGCGAATCGTTGGTGATGAGGCCGCGCCAAACCAGGCTCCAAAGTGCCTCAATGGTCTCGCCCGGATAGCCCCCGCCCAGGGCCTGGTGGAGCGGGTCAAAGAAGCTGGCGCCGGTAGATTCCAGCACGGCAAGAAGTTTTTCTTCGCGCTCCGTGAGCGGTACCGTGAGAGGCCTGGATTGCGCGAGCAAGGGCAGCTTGTCGGCGAGAAAGAGAGCGATGCGGCCATCGCGTTCACCGATGGGTTCGACGCCGGCCCACGCAACTTCTCCGGCGGCGATGAGCGTATCCAGACCGGCGGGCGAGTAGTCGGCAATGCGCGCGGGCAGGATGGATGTTTCGATGAGCGAGGCAGGCAAGGGCGCGCCCTGCAGGCTTTCGACGGCATCGAGCAGCGCGTCGAGATTGGGGCCGCGGCGCGGCGTGAGCAGGCCCTGCCAGTGGGTGAGAAAACGGGCCAGCGTGTACTGCTCCACCGGCTCGACTTCGCGGCGCAGTTTGGCGAGGGATTTGCGGCGAATCTGGCGGAGTATCTCAGCATCGCACCACTCGCGATGGAGGCCACCGGGACGGAATCCGCCCTCCAGCACGCGGCCCTCGTGAGCAAGCTGGCGCAGCGCATTTTCGACAGCTACCGTGTCGAGCGCAAAACGGCCCGCAGCCTCGCGCAGCGTGAATGGACCGTGGGTGCGCGCGTAGCGGCGGACGAGTTCTAGCACGGGATGGGCCACCGGCGCCAGTAACGCCGCAGCTAACCCCGGAGGAAGCGGAATGCCGAGCCCGTCGCGATAACGCGCCGCATCTTCTGCAGCAATCAAACGGCGCTCGCCTGCGATGCGCAACTCAAGCAAACGCCGTGAACGGATGAGCCGGTCCACGTTAGCCAATAAATCCGATGAAACCACGCGGCGAGCTAGTTCTTCACGCGACATATCGCCGAGGCGCAAACACAAATCATGAAATCCGTCCGCTGAGCGTGCGCGATAGTTCTCGGCAAGACATTGGGCCGCCTCTTCGACTTCGGCAATGGCGTTCGCGTCAAGCAGTCCGCGCAGATCGGCTTCGCCCAGCAGCTCGCGCAACTGGTCCTGATCGATAGTGAGTGCCTGGGCGCGGCGCTCGGCAAGCGGCGCATCGCCATCGTAGAGGAAGTTAGCCACGTAACTGAACAAGAGCGACGAGGCGAAGGGCGAAGGCTTGCGCGTGTCCACCACGTGGACGCGCAATTGGCGCTGCTCGACGGCACGAAGGGTTTCAAGCAGCGCCGGCATGTCAAAGACATCGCGCAGGCATTCGCGATAAGCCTCGAGCAACAGTGGGAACGAGGGATAGCGCGAAGCCACGCTGAGCAAATCGTAGGAGCGCTTGCGCAACTGCCACAGCGGCGTGCGTGCATCGGCGCGGCGGCGCGGCAACAGCAACGCGCGGCCCGCGGCCTCGCGAAAGCGCCCGGCAAACAGCGCGGTCGAACCCAACTGGCGCAGCACCAGCGCCATGGCCTCGGCGGATTCGACCAGGAACCAATCGGGATCGGGCGGCTCATCGGTATCTGGAAAGCGCAGCACGAAACCGTCGTCGCCCCAGAGCGTTTCCACCTCGGGTCCGCCGGCGGCGCGGATGCGTGCACTGACCGCCATGGCCCAGGGAATGTGGATGCGGCTGCCGAAGGGAGTGAGGACGCAGACGCGCCAGTCGCCCAACTCATCGCGGCAGCGCTCGATGACCACGGTGCGGTCGTCGGGAACTGCGCCGGTGGCAGCCTCCTGATCGGCAAGAAATTGCATCAGATTTTCCGCTGCGCCGGGATCGAGGTCGTGCTCGGCGACCAGCCGCGTGAGCGCGGCCGGTTTGGGCAGTGCGCGCAGCTCGCGGACCAGAGCGCCGATGCGGCGGCCGAATTCCAGCGGCCGGCCGGGACCGTCGCCTTTCCAGAACGGCATCTTGCCTGGCTCGCCGGGAGCGGGCGTCACCAGCACGCGGTCGTGTGTGATCTCCACAATGCGCCAGGTGGATGCGCCAAGGATGAAGGTCTCGCCGGGATGCGACTCGAAGACCATCTCCTCGTCCAGCTCGCCCACGCGGACGGATTTGCCCTCGCTGTGCGCCAGAAAAACGCCGTAGAGGCCGCGGTCGGGAATGGTGCCCGCGTTGAGAATGGCGAGGCGGGCAGCGCCATCGCGCGCGGTGACGACGTTGCGAATGCGATCCCAGGTCAGGCGGGGGCGCAGCTCGGCGAATTCGTCGGAGGGGTAGCGGCCGCTGAGCAGATCGAGCACGCCCTCGAAGGCCGCGCGGGTAAGCGCGCCGAAAGGAGCGGCGTGGCGAACCAGATCGAAGAGGGCGTCTACGCTGACTTCGGGTTTTGCTTCAATCCCTGCGGAATCCGTCTCGGCTGCATTCGAATCGCCGGACCCGAATCTCAATTCTGCGGTGAGATTTTTCCCTTTCCTGGCACTCTTCAGAATCTTTGGCCGTTTGGGAATCGCCGCGCTGGGCGGATGCGCAACAATCGCCACCAACTGCTGCGCCAGCACGTCCAGGGGATTGCGCGGGAAGCGCGTGGACTCGATGTGTCCCTCGTGCATGGCGCGGGTGACGGCGGCGCAGGCGACAAGATCGGCGCGGTACTTGGGAAAGAGAATGCCTTCGCTCACGGCGTCCACGTGGTGGCCGGCGCGGCCGATGCGCTGCATGCCGCTGGCCACCGAGGGCGGCGCTTCAATTTGAATCACCAGGTCCACGGCGCCCATGTCGATGCCCAGTTCCAGCGTGGAGGTGGCGCAGAGGGCGCGAATCTGGCCGGCCTTCAACTGCTCCTCGATGATGGAGCGTTGCGCCGCGGCCAGCGAGCCGTGATGGGCGCGGGCGATGGGCTCCCCGGCCAGCTCGTTCAGTGCTCCGGCCAGCCGCTCTGCCACCTGGCGGCTGTTGACAAAGAGAATGGTCGAGTTGCGCTCGCGAATGATTTCCAGCAGGCGCGGATGAATGGCGTTCCAGATGGAGACGCGGCGCGGCGCCTGCGAGGCCGGGCCGCTGGGAATCTCCTCGAGCTCGGTGAGGCGGGCCATGTCTTCGACCGGAACCTCGATGCGGAGCTTGAGCTGCTTGGGTGCGCCGGCATTGACGATGGTGACGGGGCGATAGCACAGGGGCGCTGCGTCCAGGACGTCGGAGGACCAGGACGCTTCCTGATCGACGGCATCTGCATGGGGTTCGTGGTTTCCCACCCCTTCACCAGCAGGCCGGCTCAAGGATGCACTCGGCTTTCCTGTTCCCTGTTCCCTATTCCCTATACCCTGCTTTTCCACGCCGCCCAGGAATCGCGCTACTTCCTCAAGTGGCCGCTGCGTGGCGGAGAGGCCGATGCGCTGCAACCGCCGCTGGGTCAGGGCTTCCAGCCGCTCCAGCGAGAGGGCGAGATGCGCGCCGCGCTTGGTAGGCACCAGCGCGTGAATCTCATCGACGATGACCGTATCCACGGTGCGCAGCGCTTCGGATGCCTGGGAGGTGAGCAGCAGGTAAAGCGACTCCGGCGTGGTGATGAGAATCTCCGCCGGATGGCGCAGGAAGCGCGCCCGTTCCCGCTGCGGCGTGTCGCCGGTGCGCACACTGATGGTGGGCTCGTGGAAAGGCACGCCCATGCGCCGGGCCATGTTGGCCATGCCGGCCAGCGGCGAGCGTAGATTGCGCTCCACGTCCACGGCCAGAGCCTTGAGCGGTGAAATATACAGGATGCGGACGCCGGGCTTATGTCCCGCAGGCAGAGGATGGAGCATAAGGCGGTCCAGGCACCAGAGAAAAGCCGCGAGCGTCTTGCCCGTGCCGGTGGGCGCCAGTATCAGCGCACTCTCCCCACGCGCAATTACCGGCCAGCCCATCCGCTGTGGGGCGGTGGGCGCGTCAAAAACGGCGCGAAACCACTCCGCGGTGACCGGATGAAAACCGGCAAACGGGTCCGGTTCGGCGATGGGGTCCGCGGGCTCGGCAGTACGGCTCATATTCTTTTGAGAATAGCGCTCCCAACACAGAGGCAGCAGCATCTATTACTCTGGAGCGAGCAGGAGCTGCCTTGCACGACAACCTTGCTACACTGCTGAACGACTTTCGCCTATACGATCGCCAGATTGCCGTTGTCCGCTACCAGGGCAACCGGCGGCGGGTAACCACCTATAGCGAGCTGGCACGACTGGCCGGCCGCTTTGCCGCGCTGCTGGCCCAGCGGGGTATTGGGCCGGGCGACCGCGTGCTGCTGTGGGCGGAAAACAGCGCCGAATGGATTGCCGCTTTCCACGGATGCTTGTTGCGCGGGGTGCTGGCCGTTCCTCTGGACGCCAGCGGAAGCGCGGATTTTGCCCGGCGGGTTGCGGCTGACACGTCTCCCCGGCTGGCCGTGGGCGATGAGTTGTTGCTGGGACAGTTGGGCGATGGATGGCCGCAACTTACCTTTGAGGACTGGCTCAACGTGTTGCCCGCCGAGGAAGCCGGGCCGGTTGCCGGGCTCTCGGCCGAGACTCCGCTGCAGATTCTCTTCACCAGCGGCACAACCGCCGATCCCAAGGGCGTGGTGCTGACCCACGGCAACGTGCTGGCCAGCATGGGACCGATCGAGGACGGTGCGCAGCCGTACATGCGCTACGAGAAGCTCATCCATCCGCTGCGCATTCTGCACACCTTGCCCCTCAGCCACGTCTTTGGCCAGACCATGGGGCTCTGGGTGCCACCCATCTTTGCCGCCGAGCTGCATTTCGATAACCGGCCGGTGGCATCCCGGATGATTGAGACCATCCGCCGGGAACGGATCTCCGTCCTGGCCGCCGTGCCCAGGGTGCTGGCGCTGCTCAAGACGCATCTTGAAAGCGTTTATCCGGGCCTGGCCGATCGGGCTGCTGCTTCCACGCGGATTGGGGCGTGGCGGCGCTGGATTCGCTTCCGCCGTATTCACAAGGCCTTCGGACTGAAGTTCTGGGTGCTCATCTCCGGCGGCGGAGCCCTGCCCGGCCCGCTGGAACAGTTCTGGAACGCGCTGGGCTTCGTGCTTGTGCAAGGCTACGGAATGACGGAAACCACGGCGCTGATTACGCTGAACCACCCCTTTCATGTGGCCAAGGGAACCATCGGCAAGCCTCTGGCGGGGCGCGAGGTAAAGCTGGGCCCGGACGGCGAAGTGCTGGTCCGCGGCGCGTCGATTGCGGCAGCATCGTGGTCGGGCGGCGCAATGCATCCGCAGAAAGATGAGTGGCTGGCCACCGGCGACCTGGCCGAGACCGAGCCCTCCGGCGAGTTGCGCTTCCTGGGCCGCAAGAGCGAGGTGATTGTGACCTCGTCCGGCCTGAACCTGTATCCCGAGGATCTGGAAGCAGCCATTGAGCAAGAGCCGGGAGTGACGGCCTGCGCAGTGGTGGGTGTGGAAACGGCGGGCGGACCGGAACCGTTTGGAGTGCTGGCGTTTCGCGGGCCGGGAGAGCAGACCGCAGCGGCCATCGAGCGCGCCAATGCGCGCCTTGCGCCGTATCAGCGCCTGAGCCGCTGGGTTCTGTGGCCGGAACCGGACCTGCCCCGTACTGCCACCGGCAAAGTGCGGCGCAAGGCAGTGGCGGCATGGCTGGCCAAACTCCAGTCCGCGGCAGCGACCGCCGGCACCGGCGCGGCCCATCCCGTGAACGATGGCGACTTTGGCGCCTCGGCGGACTGGCTGCTGGCCTTGATCGCGCAGATTTCCGGCGAGACCCAGCGCGGCATCGGCGACGAACTGCGCCTGACCGAGGACCTGCATCTGGACAGTCTGGGGCGTGTGCAGTTGGCCGCGGCCATCGAGGAACGACTAGGAATTACCACTGAGAACGGCTTGCTGGACCAGGTGCAGACACTCGGCGAGCTGCGGCGCTTGCTCTCAGCCGAACCGGAAGAGGAAGCGTTCAGCAGGAGCGCACGATCCGTGCATGACACCGGAAGCAGCGCCGCGGCTGAAACGTTTGCACTGGATGAGCCGGAGCCGTCCTTGCCGGTGAAGTATATCTACCCCCACTGGCCCTGGAGCAAGCCTTTCCACTGGCTGCGCGCGGCCTTTGTGGAGGCATTCATGCGCCCGCTGGTGTGGCTGCTGGCCAATCCTCGCGTGGTTGCGCCCCCTGAGCTGAATCCCGCCGAGCTGAACCCCGCGGCGCCGATGCTCATCATTGCCAATCACGTAACCGCCTATGACGTGCCGTTCCTGGAATACGCGCTGCCCGGCCCCATCCGCAGGCGCATGGCGGTGGCCATGTCCGGGGAGATGCTGGAGGCTTATCGACACTTCCGCAATCCCGAGCCGCTGCAGCCCAGTGGAAGATTCTTTCTGCCGGGCCGCTTGTACTATCTGCTGATGACCGCTCTGTTCAACGTCTTTCCGCTGCCCCGGCGGCGGGACTTCCAACCCAGCTTTGCCCACGCCGGCAAGGCGCTGGACAACGGATTCAATGTGCTGGTGTTTCCCGAGGGAACGCGCTCGGCGGCAGGAGAGCTGGCGCGGTTCCGGCCGGGAATCGGGCTGCTGGCGAAGCAGTCGGGAGCCTCAGTGCTGCCCATGGCCATCCGCGGCCTGGGCGAACTGAAGACGGGCAGCCGGCGCTGGTTCCGCTCCGGCACCATCGAAGTGGTGGTTGGGCAACCGCTGCGTTTTTCACCGGCAGAAACCGAGGCGGCCATTACCGCGCGTCTGCACGCTGAGGTGGAAAAGCTGTTGAACGACTGACTGCCTGGAAGCTAGCTTCCAGCTACCAGCTTCCTGCTTCTGGATGGCCCGATCCTATCTTGGCCCTGATTCCGGTAGGATGTGCGGAGAACGGTGAGGAAACCATGAGGACAATGACACGCAGAGATATGCTGGGCCGCTCTTCCCTGCTGATGGCGTCGCTGGGAAGCGGGCTCCCGCTGGCAGGCGCTGAGACCGGGCCTGTTGAAGTCGCGCGCAAGCTGAAAGTCGTTGTCGTGGGCGGCCATCCGGACGATCCTGAGACAGGATGCGGAGGCACCATCGCGCTTTACTCCGACGCCGGACATGAAGTGGTGATTCTCTACCTGACGCGCGGCGAGGCGGGCATCAAGGGAGCCACGCACGAGCAGGCTGCGGCCACGCGAACCGCGGAGTCCCTGAAGGCCTGCGAGATTCTCAAAGCTCGGCCTGTATTCGCAGGCCAGATCGACGGCGATACGGAAGTGAATCGCGCGCGCTACGACGATTTCCGCAAGCTGCTTGAGGCCGAGCATCCCGACATTGTCTTCACCCACTGGCCGGTCGACGCGCATCGCGACCACCGCGCCGCTTCCCTGCTGACCTACGACGCCTGGCACGCGGGCGGCAGGAAGTTCGATCTGTATTTCTACGAAGTGGATCAGGGCCGGCAGACGCAGATTTTTCATCCCACCGATTACGTGGATATTGCCGCGAGCGTGGAGCGCAAGAAGGCTGCCTGTTTCGCACACATCAGCCAGCAACCGGCAACGGCCTTCTGGCCTCTGCATGAAACCATGGATCGCTTCCGCGGGATTGAGTGCGGCGTAAAAGATGCCGAGGGATTCATTCGCGAATGCCAGAATCCCGAACTGGGCGTACCGAAGAGGCCGTAAGCCGGCCAAGGTTCGTGGAATCCCAGGTCTCAAAATCGAGACCTCCACCCCCGCGACAAAGACCTGTCGCCGGGGACCCCGGACCTGGGGCACCCGCAATTTCTCTGTTGTGATTTGCAATAAATGACGCCGAAGCTCTCTCTGGCGTCAGTATGTCTACTTCTTATCCTGGAACAGCAGCGGGGCCAGGGCTGTCAGGTTCTCTCTCCAAATCGGCCAGACGTGCGCCGTCGCCGGAACCTCTGTATACGTGACGTTGATCTTCTCGGAATCCAGATAATCCTTGAATTGCCGGTTGACGCGCACCAGCCGGTCCTCTGTGCCGCAGGCGATCCACAGCAGCCGGATCTGCGCGTTGGATTTCTCATGGAGCGCCGGGAAGATACTGGAGATAGTGGCGGGATCCAGATTCATGGGCCTGCGTACTTCGCCACCCGCCGCCGGAGCAGCTACGGGAACTGCCGTGGGAGCCGGCGGCATCGCTCCCGGCCACATCACGTAAGCCCCGCTGAACGAACCGATCCAGGCAAACTTGTCCAGGTGGTTCAGTCCCACGAACGTGGATTCCGCTCCCCCCATCGACAAGCCGGCAATGGCGCGCCCGTTGCGGTCTTTGGAGACGTTGTACACCTTCTCCACCTGCGGCATCACCTCGTCGATCAACGTGCTGGTAAAGGCCTGCAGCATGCCCTCGCTCCGGGCCTGGGCAGGACCGCCGGAGTTGCCGTAGCCGAGCGGCATCACGATGAGCATGGGCTTGGCCTTGCCCTGTGCGATGAGGTTGTCGAGAATCGTGTTGGCCGGGCCGGCCGCAATCCACGAGTCGGACCGGTCGCCCAGGCCGCCCAGCAGGTAGAGCACGGGATAGGGCTCTTTGCGTTTGGGGTTGTAGCCGGCGGGCGTATAGACCCAGAACTCGCGTTCGTCGCCGGCCACGGCCGAATGATAGAAATGCCGCGTCAGGGCGCCGCGCGGCACGTCAGGCTGCGGCGTCCAGGTGTTCGGCCCGGGAACCAGCACCTGGCTTTCACCGGCGTTGCCGAAAGACGTATGGATATCCGGGTTGGCGGGATCGTTCACCCTCATCCCGTCCACTAGGAAGGAATAGACGTAGATGTCCGGTGTCAGCGTGTCGGTGGTCACCGACCAGACGCCTTGGTCGTTCTTCTGCATCGCCAGGTTTTTTCGCACCGTCAGGCGATCGGCAAAACCAGAGACGATGACCTCTTTCGCGTTGGGCGCGTTCAGCCGCACGGTGACTTTGCCGTCGACCGAAACTTCAGGGGAGTGGATGACCGCCGCGGCGGGCGCGGGCGCAGGCGGATTCTGTGCGAAGGCAGCGCTGAACGCGCAGGCAAATGCCAGCAGGGCGAATTTGATTCTCATGGCCTCACCTCTTGGAAACTCCTGTAATTTCCGACGTACCAGCATACATCTGCCGGGAATTCATGTGCCGTCCGCGCGCCGGGCCAGTCAGACCGCATCCGGCTCGCCTGCGTTCGCAGCCCAACATGGAGCGAACGGGAAAACGCGGTGTGTGCTACCCCGGAAAAAACAGCGTTTTTCGAGGCAAAAAACGGTATTTTTGACGTAAAAAGGGCTCTTTTTGGGCCAAAAACAGGCCAAAAAAGAGGGCTTGTCGTTACCGGAAAGTTACTATGTAGAATTTACAAGTAATTCATTCCGCTGTAGTTATTTGAGGCGTGAAGGTGAAAAAAGTGGGTGAAAATCGAGGGGGGGTGGGTAGTGCCCCCGTTTTTGCCCTGTTTCCTGCCGACGTCCAGTTCCGAAAACACGCTCCATTGCTCTTCCAGTATGCAACATCGGATCGTAATTCTCTGCAAAGTAGATTCCCGGTTTCGGAGGTCTCGATTTTGGAATCCGGGATTGAATCAGGTTTTCGCTTCCTAGAGCGGTTATCCAATAGATATAACCCTACCGGGTTCCTGGAAGGTGGCTTTTACTTCCACCCCAGCGACGAAGATCTGTCGCTGGGGACCCCGCTCAGGAAAAAGCCACTTGGCAGCATGGATTCGGTGTACAGCCATTCCGAAAATGCTATAGCCGGTGATCAGACCGGAACCCCGAGAACCGGATGTCCCTCGATGCACGGGGTTGTTCGCCGATGGGTGTTCGAGGCCACCGCAGCAGTCAAGCGCTAGCATGCAGAGCGGGAGGCACGGCAACTGTGCAGCAATTGCGGCCGGCGGCCTTGGACGCATAAAGGGCGGTGTCCACCTCGCGCATAACTTCCTCGGATGTGGGTTTCCCCCACTCCTGGGCGACGAGCACGCCGATGCTGATGGTCATGGGAAGCGGACCGTCCGTAGTGGGAATCGGCGAGGCTGCAATGGCTTTGCGCAACTGGTCAGCTCGCGCCAATGCATCCGTGGCACCGCAACCGGGCAGCACAACCAGGAACTCCTCTCCGCCAAAGCGTCCCACCAGATCGTAGTGATGGACGGTTTTCATGAGCCGATTGGCGACCTCGCGCAGCACCTCGTCCCCGATGGGATGGCCATGGATGTCGTTGACGTTCTTGAAGTGGTCCAGGTCGCCGAGCAGGACCGTGGTGCGGCCATTTTCACGGACGTTGCGGGATAGCTCGCGCCCCAGCATCTCCAGGATGGCGCCGCGATTGAGCAGAGAGGTGAGGGAATCGTGCGCGGCCTTGAAGGCCAAATCGTCCCGGGCGCGTTTGAGCTCAGCCTCGACGGCCTTGAGCTTGGTAATATTGCGCCCGATCCCGATAATGCCGATGGCCTGGCCCGCAGCGTCGAACAGGGGAACCTTGGTGGACAGAATGCATCGCGTCTTACCGTCGGACCCCTCGATATATTCTTCCTTGCTGACCTGAGGCTGACCGGAAAGCAGGACCTTGCGCTCATCTTCAAAGAAGCCCGCGGCCAGCTCATGGGGAAAGAAATCGAAATCGGTTTTGCCCAGCAGTTCGGCGCTGCTTGCGGCTCCCACATTGTTTGCGGCTGCCTGGTTCGCCAGCAGGAAGCGGCTATCCACATCCTTGGCATAGACCATGTCCGGAATATTGGCGGTGATGGCGCGCAGCATCGCCAGTTCCTTCATCGTGGATTCACCGTCCCGCTTCGGAATTCCTGCCTTCACGCGCAGACGGTACATCAGAGCGACCGCGGCAGCCGACAGGTAGATGACGAAGACAAGAGGAGTCCAGGGAATGGAGATGGGCCGCCAATCGAAAGGCTGGAAGACACATTGGGCAACGTGATCCCAAGCTGAGGTTGCCGCATGACCGAGTTGAGCCATAACTTCCATCAAAATCCAGACCTGCTACGCAAGCAGGGGCGAACCGCCATCGGCATCAGGCAGGGCCAGAATGGCGCGAGGCCGGTTGCCGCGGCACGAACGCCGGATGCCTCGATAGGAAGCGGGATTCGTACGCTATCCGGAGTGTGTGCCGAGTATGCCTGCTCATGCATCGGCGATGCACAAATTATAGAGCTTGGGAAGGACAAGTCGCTTGAATTGTACCGCTGCCGCCGTCATCTCAAAACAAGTGCTTCATTTCCATTTCCAAAAACCGGACGGGGTTTCGGCAACAGCCCTCCAACTATGTGAATTGACGCCAAATCCCCGTTTCGCACGGCGATAAACCCAGAGCCGCCGTAACCACGAGCCAGTTCTCCGCCCGGGGTGAACCACCGCCGCTCCGCAATCCCTGCACTCTCTTGCCGCACACTGATGCAATGTGCCGTCTCCGCGCCGGGCCATTCCGCACCTGCCTCGCCTCCGTTTGCAGAGAATTACGCGTGCCTCCATGCACACTGCAAACTGTCTTTCTAGCTCGGCTGCCGGGGCTTGAAGTGGCAGGTGCCGCCGGCCAGCACCGAGGTCCAGATCGACGGATCGGCGGGCTGCTCGCTGGAGCCGAGGAAGAGGATGCCGTCGGGGGCCAGCAACCGGTGGATGCCGGCCAAGAGTGACTTGCGCGTGTCCTGCGCGAAATACAGCATGACGTTACGCAGGAAGATGACGTCGAAGCGGTCTTCGGCGCGGCTGAAGGGCAGCGGAGACGCGCACAGGTTGGCCTGGCGGAAGTTGCACATCTGGCGGAGTTCCGGCTTGACGACCCAGTCCTCGCCCTGGTGGTCAAAGAAGCGCACCACATGGCGGGCGGGCAGTCCGCGGTTGATCTCGATGCGGTGATAGCAGCCGGACAGGGCGCGCTGCACCACCTCGGCGCAGAAGTCAGTGCCCTCGATGCGGATGTTCCAGTTGGTGAGCATGGAAAAATGTTCGCGCATCAGCATGGCCAGGCTGTAGGCCTCCTGGCCGGTGGAGCAGGCCGCGCTCCAGAAGCGCAGGCCGCGGGTATGCTTGCGGGCCTCGATGAGCCGGGGCAGCAGTTCGCCGCGCAACAGATCGAAGGGCCGCGTATCGCGAAAGAAGCTGGTCTCGTTGATGGTCATGGCGTCGGCGATGGCCCGCTCGAGCGCCGGATTCTTCCGCATGCGCAGGTGATGCACCAGCTCTCCCAGGTGGTTCATGCCCTGGTTGCGCATCAGCCGGGAGAGGCGCGTTTCAAAGAGATAGTCGCGCGAGGGATCGAGTACGTTGCGCGAAAGGCCGAAGACGAGCTGGCGCAGATAGTCGTAGTGAACGCTGGACGATGTTTCCATGACTAGACCACCGATCTCAAGAGCTCGCGGGTTGGAACGGATGTCCGGCCGGCAATCCGGAGGATTTCAGGGGCCATGGCGTCGAGCGGAAGCACCTTGTGCGCCAGTCCTGCGTTGACCACGGCGCCGGGCATTCCCCACACCGTGCTGGTGGCCTGGTCCTGGGCCAGCACGCTGGCGCCAAGGCCGCGCAGGATGCGGCAGCCGATCAAGCCATCGGAACCCATGCCGGTAAGCACCACGGCCAGCACGCCGGCGCCATAGACCGCGGCCGCCGTGCGGAACAGCACATCGACGGCGGGGCGGCAGTGATTCTCAAGCGGGGCCTGGTTCAGGCGCAGCGTGGCCGGCGCGCCGGTACGCGAGGCGGCCAGTACCTCCATGTGCCAGTTGCCGCGGGCGATATGAATGGTTCCGGCGCAGACCGGATCGCCATCCGCCGCTTCCCGCACCGGAAGGCGGCAGCGGCTGTTCAGGCGCTCAGCAAACAGCCGGGTAAACAGCTCCGGCATGTGTTGCACGATCAGGACAGGAAGCGGAAAGTTGCCGGGCAGAGCGGGCAGCAGAACGTCGAGAGCCGCCGGGCCGCCGGTGGAGACGCCGATGACCAGCACCGTGGGGATGGAAGAGATGGCCTGCGGGCGGGGCGGCGCAATGGGCAGAATGAGCGGCGGACGCAGGCCCGCGGGAAATACGGATGCCGGCGGGGCTTGCGGCTGGCTGGTGAGGGCATGAATTTTGGGTACCAGATCCTGGGCTAGGGCACGCATGGCTGCCTCGCGGTCAGACTGCCCTGCAGGCTTGGCCACATAGTCTGAAGCGCCGCACGCCAGGGCCTCGAGAGTTACCTTGGCGCCGCGCTGGGTGAGCGAACTGCACATGATGACCGGCATTTTGTGTCCCCGCCTGCGCAACTCCCTGAGGGTGGCCAATCCATCCATGACCGGCATCTCCACATCCAGCAGAACCAGGCCGGGGCGCAGGTTTTCAATGCAACCCAGGGCTGAGGCGCCGTCGGCGGCGGTTCCGGCCACTTCCAGGCCGGCAGCCGAGGAGACCACGGAACGCAACAGGCTGCGCATCACGGCCGAGTCGTCCACAATCAGGATGCGGATGCGGCTAGCGGGGGCCATGGATCAAACCTCAACCAAGCCGAGCATGGCCAGCTTTTCGCTGAGAGCCTCGTCGTCGAAGGGCTTCATCAGGTATTCATCGGCGCCGGCATCCAGGGCGCGCAGGATAAAGTCGTTTTCGGCTTCGGTGGTCACCATCAGCACCTTGGTGGAGTCGAAGCCCTGCGCACGCATCTGCTTGAGCATCTCCAGCCCATCCATCACCGGCATGTTCCAGTCCACCAGCGCCACGTCGAAGCACAATCCGTCATTCAGGCGGTCAATGCCCGCCTGACCGTCGCCCGCCTCCTCGCACTCGATTCCCTTCTCTTCAAGCAGGCCGCGCAAATAGCCGCGCACGAAGCGGGAATCGTCCACAATCAGAGCTCGCATGTTCACCTCCATACTGAAGTGCAACGGGGCCCGTACAACTTATGCTGCCTGCGCCGCGGCCAGCCGCATGGGGTCAAGCCGCTCCGGGTCCAGCATCACCAGCAGGCTGTCCTTGAGCTTGTATGCGCCGGCAAACAAGGCCTTGCGGCGCTGATCCAGAATCGAAGGGTTGGGCTCATGGTCTGCCGAGGAGACCGACAGCACCTCGCATACCGAATCCACCAGCAACCCGAAGCATCCGCCCGAGCTCTCCAGAACCAGGATGGCTTGCGGGCCTTCCCGGGGCGGCAGGTCAAGCAACTGGCGCAGGCTCACGGTGGTGAGCACGTCGCCGCGGTAGTGAACCAGCCCGCCCACATAAGCCGGGGCCAGCGGAACCGGTTGCGGCCGCGCCGCGCCAATAATCTCCAGGATGTGCGTGATGGGCACGCCGAACATGGCCTGCCCCAGACGCACCGAACAAATCTCTTCGAGCGCCACTGCCTTGTGGCCGTGCTGCAACGCAGTTGCTGCCGTGTTCATCTCATCGCCTCCGCAACCTGGTTCCATTCCATCTGCGCGTTCTCTGCCACCGGCAGCGGCGGCACGCCGCCCAGGTCAACCACGCCGGTGACACGCTGCTTGAGCAGTGTCACGCCGCCCGTCCGCTGGCTGGTGCCAGCCTCGAACAGATCGCCGCCGGCCGCCACGTCCAGCACGTGCGAAACGGCGATGCCCACATGGCGATTGCCCTCGCGGCAGACCACCACAACGATCTGGGCCTGCGCATTGCCCTCGGCCGCGGCCAGCACGCCGCCCGTGTCCTCGACCGGAAGCAACTGCCCCTCGAAGTTCAGCACCGGCCGGTAGCCGATGTACTCGATGCGCGAGAGCGGAATCTGCTCAATGCGCAACACGTCGGTCAGAGGCACCGCGGCCTGGCGTCCCGCGGCCTCGACCAGCAGATATTCCAGGCTCTTGCCGGCTTCCTCGTCCTCTTCGCCATCAACGGCGCGCGAAGACTCTTCTTCAGCGCTCAGGACCACTCCGGCCTTCAGTGCGATGGCCGCGGGGTCCAGAATCAGCGCCAGATCGGCATTGCCCAGCACGGTTGCGCCCGAGTACAGGCCAATGTCCTTGAGCACCGCGGAGAGGGGCTTGACCACAATCTCCTCGGGATCGGCCAACCCGTCGACCACCAGGCCGAAGCGGCGGCCCTCGGCGTCGAGCACGGCAATGAAGTTGTCCTGCTCGGCAGCCAGTTTGCGCGAACTTCCGGGCATCAACAGCCGGTCAAGGAATACGAGCGGCAGCAGCTTGCCACGCAGACGGTGAAGCGGTGCGCCCTCAATCCATTCGATGGCGGCGGAGGCCTGCTCCGGGGGAACATGCACCAGCTCGGAGAGCGCGCCCTGGGGCAGCGCGAAGCTCTGGTTGAGGCTGCGGACAATGAGCGCGGGAATGATGGCCAGGGTGAGTGGAATGCGCAGCCGGAGCGTGGTTCCCTTGCCGGCGCGCGAGTCGATCTCGACCTTGCCGCCGATCTTTTCCACGTTGGTGCGGACCACATCCATCCCCACCCCGCGGCCGCTGACGTTGGTAACGGCCGCGGCGGTGGAGAGGCCGGGCAGAAAGATGAGTTGCAGCAGTTCGCGCTCAGGCAGTTGCGCGGCGCGCTCGGGCGTAATCAGTCCGCGCTCGATGGCCTTCTGACGCACCTTTTCAACGGCAATGCCGGCGCCGTCGTCCGAGACCTCGATGACTACGTGGCTGCCCTCGTGGCTGGCGCGCAGCTTGAGCACGCCCTCGGGATCCTTGCCGGCGGCCTGACGCACGTCGGGCGGCTCAATGCCGTGATCGAGCGAGTTGCGGACTGCATGGGTCAGCGGGTCCTTGATGGCTTCAAGCAGGCTTTTATCCAGCTCCGTGTCCTGGCCCTCCACCTGCAGGCGAACGCGACGGCCGAGCGACTGCGACAGGTCGCGCACAATACGCGGCATCTTGGAGAAGATGTTGGAGACCGGCTGCATCCGGGCCTTCATCACCGATTCGCGCAGGTCGGCGGTAACCATGTCGAGGCGGCGCGATAGCAGTGTCATGTTGGGATCGGCGGCGGTGGCCTGCAAGACCTGGTTGCGGGTAAGCACCAGTTCGCCCACCAGGTTCATCATCCGGTTGAGCAGCGTCACATCCACGCGCAGGGTGCTTTCAGCGGCAGTACCTGTCACCGGCGCTGCCGCGCGCGGCTTCGCTGCATCCGTGAGGGTTGCCGGGGACGCCGGGACGACCGGAGCTTTCGCGGCGGGTTCCGGGATGGCTTCAACAGGCTCTGGAGCCGGCGGGGCAAGCGTTGCGGGATCAGTTGGAGCTGGTCTGGCCGGAGGGGGCGCAGCGACGGCATGTACCGGCAGTTGAAGGTCGTTCGCGGGCGCTTGCGTCGAGTTTGCGCCGGCCCGCACGCGAACGGGCGATTTGGCTTGCGCCGCCACCGGAACTTGCACCGGGACCTGCAACTCTTCCAGGCGGCCGATCAGCACGACATCCTCGCCGTCTCCCTCGCTGGCCTCTGTCTCAATGGACTTCAAGATGGCGCGCAGCCCGTCGAGCAGTTGCAGAAGTCCGGTAATGATCGGGCCGTCAGCGGCCAGTTTGCCTTCGCGCAGCAGGCCGAGCAGGTTTTCTCCGGCGTGGGCCAGCTTCTCCAGCCGCTTGAAGCCCAGGAATCCGGTAGTTCCCTTGATCGTATGCACGGAGCGAAAGATTTCGGCCAGCAGGGCGGTATCCTGCGGCCGCCCCTCCAGGTCGGTCATGCACCGCTCCATGCGGTCCAGCCCCTCCTGGCTCTCGATCAGGAACTCCCTCGTCAATTCATCCATTGGGTCCACTCATCCGGCCGGCCGGGATCGTAGTCCTGGCGCAGCGAGCACTCAATGCCTTTATCGGTAACAAGAGGCTCAACTTGAGAACCAGGGGTCAGAGATCAGGGATATGAGTTCAGGGAACAGGCCGTTCAGCTCCCCGCCCATGTACAGTTGGGGCGTACATGCTGTAGCCTCAATTCCCAGGCTGCAAAGAGATTGGAGAGCCTATGAACGATCAATACGTAACGGAGCCCGCACTGGCGAGCCTGTTTGAATTTGCGCGCAAGGCCGCCCTCTATTCCTACTCGCCCTACTCCGGCTTCCGCGTCGGCGCGGCCCTGAGGCTGAGCAACGGCGAAATCGTGACCGGAACGAATGTGGAAAACGCAAGCTACGGACTGAGCATCTGCGCCGAGCGTTCCGCCCTGGCGCGAGCCGTGTCAGAATTCGGACCGGAGATTCGCATCGTGGCTGTCGCCGTGACCAACCTGAACAACGCTCCCAGCCCGCCCTGCGGCGCTTGCCGCCAGGTGCTGTCTGAGTTCACCCTGCCCGAAGCGCCGGTCCGCTTTTCCGCCGCGGGGGAGCCTCTCACGATGCCCTTCTCCGAGTTGCTGCCGCAGGCCTTCGCGATCAAAGCGAAGTAAGCCTGCAAGGGCCGCTCTACCTCGAGTAAAAGCGGTAGCGGATGGTCCAGTGCGCCGTCTGGCCGGGAGCAATGGTGAGGTGGATATAAGCCTCCGGGCAGATGGTGGTGCGGATGGACCAGAAGAACATGCGCGCCACGGGAGCGTCGGAAGTCTGCTCGACGCCAGCGCCGGTCTTGAGGTTTTCCACGGTGAAATCGTAGTCGGCGGGCGAGTGGGAGTAGCCGGTCAGAGCCCCGGCCGCGGACTCTCCGGTTTGTAACTCCCGGTCATACACAATCGCATTGCCGTCTATTCCGGCGCCGTTCCCCAAGGGTTTTTCCGCCTTAGGCGCAAAGGGAAAACGAACCACCATGCCGGGACCCGTGGCAGCGCCATCGAGCATGAAGAAGTCGTGATCGTAGACCTCGGTATCGATGGTTTTCGTTCCCGTGTTCTTCAACTCGTGCTGGAGCAGGAGAACCGGCGCGTGCGGATCGAGCTTCAAGGTCTTCTTGTACACATAGGCAATGCCGACAGGCGACTTGAGTTCCTGCTTGAACGTGACGCCGCTTCTCCCGGCGCGCACCGTCCACTTTCCCGGATCGACCAGCGGGTACTGAGCGGAAAATTTGAAGGGCGCCGCGTCGATCCTGCGCAACACGCCGATTCCCGGCTTGACAAACAATTCCCCGGGCCTGGCCTCGTCGTAACCGAGTGCGCCGTTGCCATCGGCCGTCCGGAATTCTTCAACGGGGCCGGTGATGGCATCGTGCAAGAACGGATCGTAATGCGGAAACCAGACGCCGAAAAAGGTGTGGCCCTTGTAGGCCAGGCAGCCCACCACGCCCGACCAGTCAAAGCGCGAGCCGCGGTAGTAGCCGCTGTTCGCGTCGGGCAGATAAACCACCGCGTCCACAAGTCCGTTTGAGATTGCAGCCGTTGGGGAACCGGTCTGCTGAAGGGAAGAACAGCCGGGCAAGGCAGCATCTTTCTGATCGGCCCATCCCGCACGGACCGGCAGAATCAGAGCGGACAAAGCAAGCACAACCAGAACCGGAAATCGTACGGAGATTAATTTGAATTCAATCATTTTGGAGCCTGACTTCCTGGCATGAAAATCAATCCTCTCACAACTAAATCAGCTCAATCGAAACCCGCCGTCCAACCATCGCCGCAGCCCGTTGCAAGCTTGAAAGCGTAATGTCATTTTTCGGATCCAGCAGCCGGTCAACCTGGGTGCGGCTGGTCTTGAGCAGCGCGGCCATCCTGTTCTTTGAGATTTTCTGTTTCTTCATGGCCTCTGCAAGCTGCCACGCGACAACCTCCTTGATCGCCTGCGCCTGCGCCTCCTCAAAGATTCCCTCTTCCTTGAGAAAATCGTCGATGCTCGACCCCATATGTTTCCTGCTCATCGCTCCAGCTCCTTCTGACGCTTTCGTGTCAGTGCCAAATCGTCCTCCGGCGTCGTGCGCGTCTTTTTGATAAACCCATGCAGCGCCACGAGGTGTCCGCGATAAAGGCAAATCAAAACACGCGCGGTCCGTCGCGTCGGCAGGTCCGTCCGAATCTCCCAAAGGCCGTCGCCCAATGGCCGGCACAGAGGCATCCCGACTGGCCATCGCCATTGCGCACGCAACAGGTCTTTGCCGATTGCCTGCCGCTCTGCTTCAGGCAGTTCCTGCAACCACTCCCGCACCGGTTCTCTTCCCTGTTCCGCGCGATAGAAAATCAATGGAATTTTGTGCGGCTGCGAGCCTTCTGCCATCCTGCACCTTATTTAGTACAACTGTACCTTACAATGTACAGGTTGGCAAATGAGTGCGTGTCCCTCTCCTACCCACTTGCGATAATCTCAGGAGTCCACTATTCGAGGCTGCCTCCGTTATGTCCAGTTCCACTCCCGCCCCGCTGCACATGATTGACCTGATCCGCAAGAAGCGCAACGGCGGCGCGCTTGATGCGCGCGAGATCGGGTTCCTGGTGGCCGGCGCGGCCTCGGGGTCGATCCCGCTGGAACAGCTCTCCGCGTGGCTGATGGCGGCCTGGCTGCGCGGGCTGTCGCTGGACGAGACCCGCTCGCTCACCCTGGCCATGCGCGATTCGGGAGAGAAATTTTCTCCGGCGCGGCTGGGCAAGGTGGCCGTCGACAAGCACTCCACCGGCGGCGTAGGCGACAAGACCAGCTTCCTGGTCGCGCCTCTGGCCGCGGCCTGCGGTCTGGTTGTGCCCATGATCAGCGGACGCGCCCTGGGCCACACCGGCGGGACTCTGGATAAATTGGAGTCCATTCCCGGGTACCGTACAGCATTGTCACTGCAAGAATTTGAGACAGTTCTGGAAAAATGCGGCGCATCCATTGTGAGCCAGACTCCCTCGCTGGTTCCCGCCGACCGCGTTCTCTATGCTCTGCGCGACCGCACCGGCACGGTCGAATGTCCGGGGCTGATCTGCGCGTCGATTTTGAGCAAGAAACTTGCCGCGGGTCTGGATGCCGTGGTTCTGGACGTGAAGACCGGCTCCGGCGCCTTCCTGCGCAACCAGGAAGACTCCGAGTATCTGGCGGCACTGATGGTGTCTACCGCCGAGGCCGCCGGAACCCGCGCCGTGGCCCTGTTGACCGATATGGGCGAGCCGCTGGGCCATGCCGCCGGCAACTGGATTGAGCTGGTGGAAGCGGTGGAACTGTTGCGCGGGCAGCGGCCGGCACAGAGCGAAGATCTGCGCGAGCTGTCGCTCATTCTGGCCGGCTGGATGATTCATCTGGGCAACCAGGCGGCTACGCCGGAGGCCGGCTACGCGCGCGCCGAAGCCGCCCTGGCCGACGGGTCCGCGCTGCGCATCTTTTTCGCCATGATCGCGGCCCAGGGCGGAGATATTTCCGTCTTCGACAACCCCGCTGCCTTTCACAAGCCGGGCGCAACCCAGGTGCTGACTGCCGGAGAGAGCGGCTTTGTCTCGGCAATGGATACGACTTATCTGGGCTGGGCCGTGCAGCGGCTGGGAGCCGGACGCGAAAAGGCCGGCGAGCCTGTCGATCCCCACGCCGGCATCGATTTCCACGCCCGGCGCGGCGCGCGCGTGGAGCAGGGAGAGCCGCTGGCCACTCTCTACGCCACCAGCCCCGCAATGCTGGCCGAGCCGATTGAGATTTTGAAGGACGCAATCACGATCTCCCAAACCCCGCCGGAAGCAGTGCCGCTGGTCAACCGCATCTTCACCCGCGAAACGGCGGAGAATTATCTGCGGGATGCTGTAAGGTAGTCCAAGAACAGCTTTCAGTAGTCAGTGATCAGTTGTCAGTCGTCAGTTGTCAGTCGTCAGTTGTCAGTCGTCAGTTGTCAGTCGTCAGTTGTCAGTTGTCAGTAGTCAGTAGTCAGTTGTCGGTAGTCGGTAGTCGGTTGTCAGTGGTCCGAAAATTGAGGTCCGCCGACGTAATCGGGTTTGCAGGAATATAAGACCGCTCCGGGCGCATTGCAATCAACACGGCAACGCCGCAAGGATGTGTTGCACAGGTTTCTAACCTGCACAAAGCCTATCGGCTGGAAACTGATCACTGACCACTGACAACTGTTCTTCAAGGAGCTGCCCTTTGGATCGATTCACGGGGATTTTGGGGATTCTGGCCGTGCTTCTGGCGGCCTGGCTGGGTTCGACGGATCGCAGGCGCATAAGCTGGCGCACGGTGGCCTGGGGACTGGGGCTGCAACTGGTCTTCGCCTTCCTTGTGCTGCGCTTCGACTATGGCCAGCAGGCGTTGAGCTGGGCCGGCGATGTGGTGAAGAACATGCTGGCCTCAACCTATGCCGGCACCAGGGTTCTGTTTGGCCCGCTGGGCGTTCCCGGCGGCTCCATGGGCTCCATCTTCGCCTTCCAGGTGCTGCCCACCATCATCTTCATCTCCGCTTTCTTCGCGTTGCTTTACCACATCGGCGTGATGCAGGTCCTCATACGCGGTATGGCCTGGGTGATGCTGAAGACCATGCGCATCTCGGGAGCCGAAAGCATGAACGTGGCCGCGTCCATCTTCATGGGCCAGACCGAGGCGCCGCTGACCATTCGTCCCTTTCTGGCCAAGGCCACGCGCAGCGAGCTGATGGTCATCATGACCAGCGGCATGGCTCACGTCTCCGGCGGCATCATGGCCATGTACATTGCCCAGGGCATTGAGCCGAAACACCTGCTGGCCGCCGTGATCATGACTTCGCCGGGGACCATTCTGGTGGCCAAGATGCTGGTCCCGGAGACCGGCCATCCCATCACCGAAGGCACGGTCGTCATGCCCAAGGACGAGCTGCACAAGGACGAAAACCTGATCGGCGCCATTGCCCGCGGCACCATCGACGGCGGCAAGCTGGCCCTGAACGTGGCCATCATGCTGATCAGCTTTATGGCCCTGGTGGCGCTGCTGGACAGCCTACTGGGCTGGACGCACGGGCTGAATTACATGCATTGGGTTCCGGGGTCGCTCGGCCAGATTCTGGGCTTCTTCTTCGCACCGGTGGCGTGGCTGATCGGCGTTCCGTGGCACGACTGCGGGGCCATCGGCAACCTGCTGGGCACGCGCATGGCGCTCAACGAAGTGATTGCCTACATCGCGCTGGGCACGCAGAAGGCCATGCTGGCGCCGCGCTCGTTCACCATCGCCACCTTTGCGCTGTGCGGCTTTGCCAACCTGGGCTCCATCGGTATGCAGATTGGCGGCATCGGCGCTCTGGTTCCCGAGCGGCGCAACGAGCTGGCGAAACTGGGCGTGCGGGCCATGCTGGCAGGCACCATGGCAAACCTGATTTCGGCCTCGATTGCCGGAATGTTTTTGGGGTAGAACGCAGGGGCACAAACTCAAGTGAAAGCCGGCAGCGTTCCAACTCCGGAACAAGATGATTTTGCTATCCTGATGCGTGCCCTACGAACGCTTCACCTACCCGCCCTATGACGCGCCGCTCGCGGACGCCTACGGCGGAATTTTCGAATCCGCCTGCGTCCTGCTTCATCCTTTTGTCCGCGTCCCGGACCAGCTTGCCTGGAAGGCGACGCGGCACTATCCCACGGATGAGCAGATTCTGAGCCTGGGAACAAAATGCAAGTGGGCTGAGGTTACCGCTGAAACAGGGCTTGAAACCTACGCTAAACTGAACCACGCTCTGCTGACTTCCATCGGATCGATCGGCGAAGAATTGTGCGACTACCCGGCTCGCGATGCGCTCAAGGGCGTTCTGGAATCCGAATCCATCTGGATGCCGGAAGAGGGCCGGTTCGAGCCCTTGCTGCAGATGGATTTTCTGGATGCGTTTGCAGCCGCGGGCTACGAAGAGCTGGTCTTTGTGCCGGAATTTCCCCAAAGCGATCCTGTCCAGAAGCTCAACGTGCAGCGGCTCAGAAGCCGCGAAGTTGACTTCCCTTCGCGAGGCAGTCTGGTTGCGCCGGATGCGTCCTTCCTGCTGACGGTGGATTGGGATAGTTTTTTCACGCTCTTTTACGGCCCGCGCGCATTTGTGGCCGATGTGGTGCGCGCGCACAATCTGGAAGGTTTTTTCGCAACCCCGATCACCGAACACTTCTGGTTCAACTATGCGATGGGCTGCTCGATCGTCACCATCTCGCCTGAGCTTTGCCCGGCAACTTGAAGACCTGTCCTTTGCGACTCGCACAATTTTTCTGGTCATGGTTTGCCAGGCCAGAGAGTGAGGGCAAGGCCGGAGAATGCGGTTGGCTCAACACGCGAAAAAGCAGCGTTATTTGGTTCAAAAAACGGCCTTTTTGAGACGAAAAAGGGCATTTTTTGATTAAAAAGGGGTCAAAATCGAGGGTTTGGTGTTACTGACTGGTTAACAGGTTAAAATTGTAAGTAATTCATTTATTGCTAGTTACAAGATTTTACGGAGTTAAGAAAAGGTGTAAATCAGCAAATGGGGTCTTTTTTATCTTTTTTGCCCCTTTCCGGCTTCTGAAACAGACTCCATTGCCCTTCCAGTATGCGGCAACTGAGGGTAATTATCTGCAAATACAGAGATCAGAAATCAGAGATCAGGGACCATGGGTCAGAGATCAGGGTTCGCGGCGGGGCGATGAACCTTTCGGCGACAGGCCGTTGATACGATGGGGCTGCGGTTCTGCACTGCTACTTCCCAGCCGCGTCGGCTCCACGCCTGTAGAATGTGCTGAGTTAACTGTCAGGTTTTTTCCTATGACGTATTACGAGCAAGTCGCTGAAGCCGCCGCGTTTTTGAAGGCGCGGCTGGGATCGCTCAGCCCCCAAACCGGCATCGTTCTCGGCTCCGGGCTGGGCGCGGTGGCGGACGCGGTCGCTGAGCCGGTCACGGTTCCCTACGCGGAGATTCCGCACTTTCCGCAGTCCACCGTGGAGGGCCACTCGGGACGGATCGTTGCGGGTCTTCTGGGCGGCGTTCCCGTGGCCGTGATGCAGGGGCGCGTGCATTATTACGAGGGCTATACGCCGCAGCAGGTGACCTTCCCGCTGCGCGTGCTGGGCGCGCTGGGAGTGCGTACGGTGGTGCTGACCAACGCGGCCGGCGGCATTCAGGAAGGCTACCAGGTGGGCCAACTTGTGGCCCTGGCCGACCACATCAACCACATGGGCTGGAACCCGCTGGTGGGCGCCAACGAGCCGCGTTTCGGCTTCAGACCGGGCGCGGGGCTGCGCTTCTTTGACATGACCGAGGCCTACTCGAAAAGGCTGCGCGCGCTGGCCAGGGAAGCCGCGGCGGAAGAGGGATTCCGGCTGGAAGAGGGAGTGTATCTGGCGACTACGGGGCCGAGCTTTGAGACGCCGGCCGAGATTCGCGCCTTCCGCACGCTGGGAGCGACGCTGGTGGGCATGTCCACGGTGCCGGAGACGATTGTCGCCCGGCACATGGGGCTGGAGGTTCTGGGCATCTCCTGCGTGACCAACCTGGCCGCCGGGCTGGGCGCAACGCAGTTGAGCCATGAAGATGTTTCCGCGACCGGCAAGCAGGTGGAGCAGCGGCTGGCGCGGCTGCTGGAGCGGCTTGTGCCGCGGATGGCCGCGCTGGACTGAACTGGAAACGCTACGTCAAGTTGTGAGCCGCTTCACTGCAGGCCATAGGCGGCGACCAGCACATCCAAGGCTGAACTCTGGCGCGCGGCGTCTGCACGGTCAAAGGGACCGGCCCACCAGAAGCCGAGATGGTTCGTTGCGTCCTTATCTTTGTCCAGAACACTGCGGGCATTGGCGGCGAGGAACGCCTGGTAACGGCGGTTGGGAAATGCGCTGTTCAACACCATCAGATTGCGGGCGAAGATGCCCTTGAACTGCGGGCCGTCGCCGCCATTCTGGCCGCGCGCCGACTCGAGCAGAACGCCGTGGGCATCGATAAGGCGCTTGATGGCCGCAAGCGCGATGGCATTCGCCGTCTTCTTCAGATTGGGGTCGGGATCGGCCTTGTTGAGCTCAACCAATGCGCCCAGAATCACGCCCTGGTTATAGGTCCACGTGTTCCGGTAATTATTTCTGCAATGCGCCGGGTCCGACAGGTTCAGCCCGTCGTTGACGAGATGATTGCTGTTGATCATGCCGGAGTTGAGAAACCAGGTCCATTCTTTGTGCGCCCAGGCAAGGTCTCCCTGGCGTTTTGCCGCATCCTTTTCCCGGTTGGCAAGCGCGGCGGCGACGGCGAGAAAGAGCTCGTTCTCAATGGCGTTCTTATTCTTGTTGTCTTTGCTCCACCACACGCCACCGCCGCATACGGTGGTCTCCCAGCCCAACTGCATGTCAGAGAAAATGGAGTCGGCCATGCGCAGATATTGCGGCTCGCCGGTGAGGTCGTAGACATCGATCCAGGCCAGGGCCCACCAGCCTTCATCGTCGTAGTACTTGTTGAGAAAACCGGGAGCCCCGCTGGGTCTGGTTTGCGCGACGCGCAATGTGTTGGCAAAGACCGGCAGGTAAGCCGTGGAATGACTGACCCGGCTCAGGTTGGCCAACGTGGTGATGGCATTGGCGGAGTTCCACCAGCCGGTGGTTTTGTAGAGGCCAGTATCCTGGGCGTACCACTGCTGCAGCGCGTCCGCCGCTGCCTGGGTTTGCGCCTGCTCATCCGTGGCCGCTTGTTCCGGGGCGGCGTTGGCGCGCATCGGCAACATCGTCAGCGATGCAAGCAGAAAGACGATGACCACGGCCGCGCGCGGAAAACTGTCCATTGCGTTCGTGCCGTGTGAAGATGCTGGGGCAACGCGGTACCTTTGCGTATAAGTGGCCATTGCACCGTTGAGCATTACCCAACCGAAGCATGCGTTCCTCATCCCTTTTGTCCTCACCTCAGTTTGAAAATTCGTAGACCTTATACAAGAAGTATCCAATGAAACACACACCGATGAGATAACACGTTGCGACGTCCTCCCAAAACTGACGCGGTTCTTTGGCGCGGTAAATAACACGACCGAAGCGTGCCCACGTTACTCCGGTACACGTCGAAACCACACCCACGCACAATGAGATGACCCCAAGAATCAAAAAAATATACTGAGGTCCTAGAAGTGAGTGCAAATCAGGCATGAACAAGGCCCCCTTTCCTTCCTGCTTGCGCGATCTCCGACCGTCATTGCAGCACCGAGCTTAGTTAACACAGGATAGACCGGCACGCGCTGCTGCAGTTCTGAAAGAGAATCCACGATGATCGCTCCTGATCCCATCAGCCGCAGGACATAAATGGATAAGCAGCCGACTGTTAAGCATATATGGTTTGGAAGTACATCTATGAAGAAGAGCAATGATATGCCGAGAGCATTTTCTCCACCAGCCTGCAGATTGAACCTGCTAAGCGGAAGTTCGCTATTATTTATATGAAATATGATATAGTAAGCTTGTGAAAGAGTACGCGCAGATTCACTGGGTGGGCGATGCAAAGGATGTGTTGAGCGCATTTCCGCAGGAGATCAAGGGCGTGTTCGGATACTCCCTGCGCAGGCTGCAAAAGGGTCTGCTTCCGGATTGCGATGCGCGCCGGATGGAGTCGGTCGGCAAGGGTGTGTGGGAGTTGAAGACCGCCGATGAGCGCACCTGGTACCGGGTGATTTACCTGACGCGAATCGGCGATGATCTGTATGTTCTGCACTCTTTTGAAAAGAGCAGCCGGAAGACAGACCGGCGCGACCTTGAGATTGCGAAATCCCGTTTGAGATCGATTCTAGTGCAACTGCGGACCACAAAGGAGGAAGGCAATGGCCAGAAGGATTAACGCGGTAACGCATGTGACGCGCGGAGATGTGTTGGACGATCTCGGTTTCTCGCGTTCCGAGGCAACGGCGTTGAAGTTCAAGGCCGACCTGCTGGATGCCATCCGTTCTGAAATCGAGCGAAGGGACTATACGCAACGCCAACTGGTGAGCATTCTCGACGAGCATCAACCGGCCGTCAGCAACTTGATACGGGGCAGAATTAACCAGGTGAGTATTGAAAAGCTGCTTCGGTATTCCGACCGCCTGGGAATGCGCGCGCGGCTGAAGGTGCTTCCAGCGCTGAGGGCGGTTACCGCGGCTTAACAGCCCTTGGTGCAAGTCCAAATACTTGAAAAACATTCCTCAGGGACTAAAGCCAACGTTGATATTGCTGGGCTTGCGGCACGACTGAAGTCGTGCCCTTTCAAAACCAGACCTTCGGCACGGGCTGTCAGGATCGCTATAATGGCTGGTGCTCCGGTTCGACGAAGGAGATTCCGACTGAGATGAAGTATTTGTCACTGCTTCCAATGATGGCTCTTGCCACGCAGTATGCTGTAGCGCATCCTCAACCTGTTGTCGTGGTGAGCAATATTGCGATCATTCATGAGGAACACGGATGGCGCGTGCAGGAGAAAAAGTCCGGATCGATTCATTGGAACCTGATGAAGGACGATTTGATCGTCCGAATCGAGGGGAAGAATGCAGCGGACACCGGACCGATGCAAATGGCCAGCTATTTTAACGAGGGGTACCGGCGCGGCATCAAGGCTTACATTAAACGGGCGGATTTTGGCCAGGAGATTGAACTGCGCCAAATTCCCACGCAGGATTACTCGCCGGTTGGGGCCAAGCCATTTGCGCACGTGGCGAAAGGATTCAGTGCTCCCGATGCGGAGTTAGAAACAGTCAACAACGGACCGATTACGTTCGAGCAGTACAAAGACAAATGGGTGCTGATCGATTTCGGCGCCTCCTGGTGCGCTCCTTCCGTCGCGAGGCTGCCGGAAATTCTCTCGCTGGCCGAGAAGGAGAAGGACCGAATGGCGGTGGTGGCAGTCGAGATGGATTACAAGCCGAAAGCGGTTCAGGAGTTGATCGAGCATTTTCAAATCAAGATTCCGGTCGCCGCGATGAACTATATGTCACCCTTGCCGATCCAGTTGGGAGTGAGCGCGGTCGACTATTTTGCCGAGCTGCCTGCGTTGGTATTGATTCAGCCAGATGGGGACGTTGCGCTGATCATGGTTGGCGGCGGAGAACCTGGATATGTGACGAAGGTAGTGGAGAGCAATTTGAATCGCAAGGAATAGCCGGTTGACCTCGAAGCCA
>Ga0302320_10003521_pt1 | contig 36323 bp, 35 predicted proteins | sample Bog_T0_3_FD_202130 | JGI IMG/M metagenome (GOLD analysis project Ga0302320, IMG submission 202130) | Peat permafrost microbial communities from Stordalen Mire near Abisko, Sweden - Bog_T0_3 | ecosystem: Environmental > Terrestrial > Soil > Wetlands > Peat | place: Sweden: Abisko, Stordalen Mire...
GCGGGCTCGCGTCCTCGCGAGCCCGCTTCTAGCTTTAGGGTTGCCCCTGATGTTTACGCGGCTGCCTTCCTGGGCCATCGGGACCGGGTTGGGTGACCGCATTCATCGCATTGATCTTGTCCTGTTGCTGAGCGTCCGATACCTCACCGGCGTTGCAACCGACGACGAACTGACCTAGGCATAGGACAAGTAGCACGATGGCCAACGTTCTCTTCATTTATTGGCCCATGCCCCAGAATGGATAGTCAAGGTTCGTGTTGGGCGATCCGTCGCTATAGAACGACGTATAGAAGCCGCAAAGCGCGTACTTGCTGTAACCACCGGATAGATATTGAGCGGCCGTCGGAGTGTTCGCCAGGAACGCGCCAACTGGAAGGGCCTTCACATGGCCATCGCAATAGCTGATCGGAACCGTCTCCTGGAATGGAGCTGCCGTCGAATCGAGGGTGCCATTTCCGCCACAGTCCTTCTGAGGGTCGGCGCCGCCGGTGTAGTCATTGTAGAAGTATCCTTCCCAATGCTCTTTGACCGCTAGCGGATACAACGTCTCCGTCGTGCCACTTGCATTGGAGCCGTAGTCGTAGGCGCCAACGACGGAGAGATCGATCTGCTCCATGATGAGCCAAGCCTCAGAAGGCGAGGGAACGGCGGTCGTACTGCCGCCATCCCATGGCGTTCGAACCTGATACTGGAACTTGTGAGCAGTCAGAGGCTCATTGCCCCAAGTGTTGGATGCGCCGGTGAGGGCCGTATTAAGGGCATAGCCGCCCTCAATCTCCCCTTGGTTTAGCGCTGAGGAGGACGGTTGAATCACCGGATGCAGGGACAGAGAATTGCTCTTTGTATAGGGCTGAACCCACTTCGGCCAGCTATAGTCGCTGTCTCGGAAAGCGTAACCCCCAGTCCCGTTTCCGGTGGGGCCCGCCCCGTTGCACCAAGGCGTCGGGTCAGTGCCCGCCGGTAGGTTGTTGAACGACGTTACCTGAGAGTCATTCAACGTACACCCGTCTTCACGGGCGTAGAGATCATCGTAGTCGTTGGCGTACATGATCATGGCCAAACCAAGCTGTTTCTGATTTGACAGGGATACGGTCTTCTTTGCGGCAAGCTTGGCCTGCGCAAACACCGGGAATAGAATAGCGGCCAGGATCGCTATGATGGCGATCACGACGAGTAGCTCAATCAATGTAAATGCTTTTTTCTTCATTATGCACCCGACGGGAAGCCCCTTCGATCCCCTCAAGACCTGAGTGTACAACAGGTCATTCTTTTGTGAACGGCCCAATTTTGGTCGCAACAAAATCTTAATGGTTTAGCAGAGGCTTCGATTTCGCGACTCGATCTGTTCTAGACATACGAACAGTCCGTTACATGGAGTTGGTTACGCATAGGATTTAGTAAGAAGGCTTGTTATGGCATTGCGATATTCATCTTTGCGAGCCTGGCATTCGACACGGAGGGCGCCTACTTCGGTGTCGGACCCCACGGCGGCTACCTGCCGCGGGTGGTGATAGATGCTTCCTGGAAGCTTCAACTCACCAGCCGCAGAAGGTATCGTCTTATCGACCTAGGCGGAGGCCTTCATCATGCATTCCCAGACCCTCGGCGAGTTCCTCTTTCAGTACCTGTATGAGCAGGGCGTGCGCCATGCGTTCGGCATTCCCGGTGACTTTGCCCTACCGACGTTTCGATGGCTTGAGCGCTCGCCCATCGAGTTGATCACACTCACACATGAACCTTCGGTAGGGTTTGCCGCCGATGCTTATGGGCGGATTAGCGGCCTTGGGGTGGCCTGCGTCACCTACTGCGTTGGCGGTTTGAACATGGTCAACGCTGTGGCGTGCGCCTATGCAGAGAAGAGCCCGCTTTTGGTGATCTCGGGCGGGCCCGGTCTCAATGACCGCCATGACGATCCCCTCCTTCACCACAAGGTGAAGACCTTTGATACCCAGCGGCGGGTTTTCGAGGAGGTCACTTGTGCAACGGCGGTGTTGATGGACACCGAGACCGCTGCATCCGAGATCATCCGCGTAGTCGAAGCGATCAAGGCTCAATGCCGGCCAGGCTACATTGAGATCCCCTTTGATATTGTTGACCGGCCCATTCCCCCTCCCCAGCGTCGGCCCAGCCCTGCTCCTGTCAGCGATCCCGAGTCCCTTGAGGCTTGCTTGCAGGAGGCAGCGGCGATGATCGAGCGGGCCGAGCGTCCGGTGATCATCGCCGACGTCGAATTGCACCGCCATGAGCTGACCGATGTCGCCCTGGCGGTCGCGGAAAAGTATCGCATTCCCATCGCCGCGACCCTGCTCTCAAAGAGCATCATCAGCGAAACTCACCCCAACTACATTGGCGTGTACAGTGGCGGGCTTTCCGAGCCCCTTTGCCAAGAGTACGTTGAGGGCAGCGACTGCGCGATCCTCCTTGGCGCGTTCATTACCGATGTTTTCTTGGGCATGATGACCGCATCCCTGAGTCGCAAGAACTGCATCGTCGCCACGACCGAGAAGATGCGGGTGGGGCTGCACACCTACGAGAACGTGCTGTTTCACGATTTCGTGCATGGCCTTGGCGAGATGTCGATTGCTCCCAAGCCGGTGTCAAAGAATCCCAACCCTGCGCCCCAAATCAAGCCCTTGCAAGACGCCGAACGGGGCGACACCCTCGACATTGAGTCGTTCTTCCGCATCTTCGAGTTGACGATGAAGGAGGGCAGCACGATTGTCTGCGACACCGGCGATTCTCTCCTGGGCGCCATCGGACTGCGCACCGCCAAACGGAAGAACTTCTTTTCGGATGCCTACTATCTTTCGATGGGCTTTGGCGTTCCCGCAGCGATCGGCGCCATGGCCGCCAACCCATCGGACCGTACGATCGCGATCGTAGGCGACGGGGCATTTCAGATGACCGGCATCGAGCTTTCCACCATCGCCAAGTACCACATGAACCCCATCGTCTGCCTATTGAACAACGACGGCTACGGCACCCAGCGCCGGATCATCGAAGGTGAGTTCAATAACATCCACCCCTGGAACTACCCTAAGATTTGCGAACTGATCAACTACGGCAAGGCCTACCGGGTGACGACGAAAGGGGATTTGGAATCGGCCCTCAAAGAGGCCTTCGCCGGCGAAACCTTGTCCCTCATTGAGGTCGTGGTGCCGAGGAACAGTTGTAGCGGAACCCTGCTCCGGTTCGGAGAACAGCTCTCGCGCCAGCGAAACCTCTGAATTGGTCTCGGCCCGGGTTGACTATGGGCCCTTACGCTGTGACGCGCCTCGCTAACCCGGACCGCCCGCACCCGAGGCCTGAAAGGCCAAAATCCGAAAGCCCAGTCCGCAAGGGCCGCGAGGTGTTCGCACCGATCTAGGCCGGAAGGGTCGGCATGCATTTGGCTCCTCGGTGACGGTTGCTGACTGGCCGATCCCCGGCCTATCGGGCATCTGACTCATTCGAATGGATCGCGTTCTTGGATCACGGCGGTGGGCTCGGGGCGGCGGGGGGCGGCACGCTTGCCGGTCCGTATGACCGGCAGAGGGTCCTCGCGGGGACCAAGACGCCGCAATTGGCGCAGCACGTTGGCCAAGTTTTCTTCGTCTTGAGCGAGCGCGTCCAGCGCGTCCTGGCAGGGCGCCAAGCTGCCGCCACGGGCGCGGACCTGATCCAAGATCAGTTCGGAAACCGCGCGTGGCTTGCTCTGCACGAAGCGACGCATGCCGTCGCTGCCGCGAAGGCACGCCGGACGGGGAAATCGCAGGAAGATCGGCTGGGTGAAGTGGGGGTGCTTAAGCAGCACTTCGCCGGGCGGCAACGCGCCCAGCTTCTCTTTCACGGCAGGCGAGAAATAGCTGTAGCCAGGCTGGGCCAGTTCTTCCGCTTCCACATGGCCAAACGCGTGAGTCGCAGCGTTGCCGACGATTTCCTTATCGACCCTGCTGCGGAACTGTTGGGCGCCGAAGAGGGTCAGACCCATGTAACGGCCCCGGGCCGCGATTTCGCGCAAGGACTTCAGCACGTAGGTTTCCTGGGCCCCGCTGGGAGCGTACTTGTTGAGCTCGTCCAGCATCACAATTAGCTTGCCAACTCCGAGTTCCTGGGCCTCCATGGCCTCGCGAAGCTTCGTGATGAAGGCCGCAAAGACAAGATCCTGGGCGTCGGAGCTGAGTTGGGCGACGTCGACCACGTAGACCGTGCCCGATTCAAAGGGGCCGTCAAACGGCCCGCATTCTGCTCCGCCCTCGGCAATGATGCCGGAGAACCGCCGCTCCAGGTTGGAGAGTCGGTTGTACATCTTCTGGATCGTAAACTGGCTATGGCCGGAAAGCACCCCACGCTCCTGCTCGGCAAGATCCTTCTGCTCCCTAACGATCTTCAGCAATTCAGCCAGGTTATTGGCGTGGTGGGTTCCGCCCTTGCGGCCATCGGTGGACGACGACCCCTCCACGAACTTCTCATTTAGGAACTGAAGGTATCCATCCGCCTTGGCATCCAGGTCGTCCCGATTAAGGAGCACTTCCGCATGCCGCACCACATCGCGAAGGCCAAATGTGAACGGAAGGGTTGGATTCTTCTGTTCGAGTTCGGCGTTGCGCCGGATGGTCATGAGGTTGAAACCATCCTTGGCATAGGGGGCAAAGTATTTGACCTTCGCAAAGGGTTCCGCTGTCAGGCCGCAGGCTTCATACAGGGTTCGGTCGAGTTCGTCAAGGTCGGTCTCGCCCGACTCGTCGAGATACAGCAGATCTGCGCCCTTGGTATTGAAAAGCAGCGCGGCTACTCCTTTCTCACCGGGATCGGCGGCTTCATCCCGGTGGGATTGAAAGATCGATGACAGCAGAAATTGGATCAAACTTGTCTTGGCGGCGAGGCCGCTCGTGCCCGTGACATTCAGATGCCCGGCTTCAGGTCCAAGAAGGAACCGCGCGTCCAGATGAACGGCGACCGGATCGCTTTGGGGCCCGTAGCATCCGATGGGAATGCCGTGCTTATCGACGTATTTGTCAGTGCGCAGCGCCATGCGCACGTCGGCCTCGTTGGCGAGGAAGACCGGCCCAATGGGCGGTGCGCCGACGGGTTCCTCGGGCTCCCTACGAAGGACGGCCGCTTCGAAAACCCGGATCTCGGGACGCTTGGTAGGCGGCGTTCCGCTCGCGTCTTCGCCCATCGCGATGAACTCATGGAGGGGACTCTCAAGGTCGTTGAAGCCCTTTGCCTCGACGACCGCACCATACACGACAACATCTTCTCCGACGATCTTGACCAGGGTACCGATGCCCACCGGCGCCTGCCGAATGGCCCAGAACTGAAACGTGAATGCGGTGTTGGGTTCGTCTTCGGTGCCGAACACCCGACCAATCTGCGCGGACTTGCTAGGAACTTCGTTGTCTTCCATGGAGGCTTGTTTCATGCTACTCCCTTCCGGGCTCACTCAACCTAGGAACCCCAGAACGGCAGCCGGACTGGGTTGAAGGGCCTTCAAATAGGTTTCGACCAGGCGGATTGGATACAAAAGACGGTCATGCCTGGGATCGGGCAGACTCAGAGGCGTCCGCTCAGCCAACACCCATCCGGCGATTTCATCAATTCGGCCCTTGGCCTCATCGAGGTCGGGAATTTCGAGTCGAACGAGTCCATAGAACGGCCCCTGGTCGGAAGACTCGCGCAGCTTCAGATAGCAGCTCAATGCCTCGTTACCTTGCCGGGAATCGTTAGGTCGTCTAAAGAGTGCGCTCCTTTGGCCGGCCCGCATATTAAGTAGCTTGTTGACGCTCGCCCCCGAGCGCACGTATTGGCGCGAGTGGGTTTTTACGATGCCGACGGCGTGGGCCAGGCGCGCGTTGACTCGGAGCGGCCATCCGATGCCGCCATCGATCAGCAGCCAGCCTTCCCCATTTTCAAAGGTTGCGGCCAGGTTGACCTCATGATGCTCTCGGGCGTGCTGAACCGCGTCGCGGATTTGGGTTTCCACCATGGCCGAGGTCGATCCTTCTTCCAACTTGATGGGCGTGCATTTGAGGCCTGCAAGGGTGGCGGCGGCCACCGCGGTTTCCGGCGCAAAGCACTCCAGCCGGCCCGTTGAATACCGCCCCTCCTCAGGCGGCAGCACTGTTCGCTCTTCCCTCTTTAGAAGCCCTGCGCTCACATGGGCAAGGTAGATCGGATGCAGTCCGTAGAAGCCCACCCGCCACTTTCTTTCGGCGCCATCCATGAAGTGGGTGAATCCGGTTTGATCAGTGAAAGGTACGTCGAACACATCGAAGGCATTTCCTTCAACGATCTCGGCGTCTTCGCCGGGGCTGTTCTCAGGACCGATGCTGAACGCGCCAAAGTCATCGCTGCGACCCATTGAGGGCGGCGTCACGCGCGCCAACGGATCTCCTGCGAAAGCCTGTCGAAGCGTCATGGCCTAGTTTCGCACAAAGGCCTACTTCCGCTTACGTTTGGAAAGTCGCTCAGCTGCGGCTGCCGCTGCCTCGATCCATTCGCCCAGTTTGTCCAGGTTGGACCAGATATCGGCGGGCAGTTCGCGGTAGTTTTCATTGGGCTCCCCTTCCAGTATCCAAGGCCCCATCCCTCTTGCCTCATAGTCGCCGGAGGTTTGCGCGTCGACTTTGAAAAACACTCGGTCGTCGTCGAAGATGGCAAAGAATATGTCGTTGAAGTAGATGCCTCCCCCGCCAAACATCTTGCGCGCCCGCACGGGGCGCGCCTTGCTCATGTGAGCGAGGGCGGCATCATAGAAACCAGGAGATAGTGGCACCGTTCTTTAGCCTTACGCTCCTCCCTTCTTCAATCCGGCGATGTACGCGTTGTACGTGGCCTCATCGTAGGGAACCTTGATTTTGCCGCCCGTGATTTGGAAAGAGACTGCCTCAATGGCCTTAAGATTCTTCGCCCCGATCTTGTCTTTGGTGTAGGTCATCGGCGAGAGGCCGACCCCACCGTCGCCGAGATCGTACACCTTCGTGCCCGCGGTAAAGGTTCCCTCTTTGAGGTCCTGGGTGGTCTCATACACCGCAACATCGACCCGTTTGACCATCGAGGTCAATACCGAGCCTGGTTCGAGGGAATCCTGATCCATATCGACGCCGATCGCGTACTTTCCCGCGTCCTTGGCCGCCTCGATGACCCCGATTCCGGACTTGCCCGCCGCGTGATAAACGATATCGGCACCCGAGGCAAAGAGCACGTCCCCGGCGGTCTTGCCGAGGTCAACATCCGCCCAAGAATTGGTGAACTTTGCCGGGAGGATCTGGACCTTGGGATTTGAAGTAAGGGCGCCTGCCTGGTATCCATATTGGAACTTCAGGATGAGGGGGATTTCCATGCCGCCCACAAAGCCGACCTTGTTCGTCTTTGTCATGAGACCCGCGAGGTAACCCGCAAGGAAGCTTCCCTGCTCCTCGGCGAAGTGCAGCGACCTGACATTAGGCAGATCGACGGTCCCGTCGACGATGGCGAATTTGATGTTCGGAAACTTCGTGGCGACGTCTTTAAGGGCGTCGGACTGGCTGAAACCAACCGCAAAGATCAGGTCATAGCCCTGCTCAGCCATCGCCTCCAAGTTGGTTGAAATGTCCTTTTCGCTTCGACTCTCTACGTCGTGTTCAACGATGCCCAGGTCCCGGGTCGCCCTTTGCAGACCCTCGTACGCGCTCTGATTGAACCCCTTGTCGTTCTTGCCGCCCACATCAAACACGATGCCGACTTGAATCTTCTTGACGCCATTGTCCGAAGAAGGGGCGGTCGTCGCGCCGGCGCCGCTCGATGGGCCACCGCTTCCACAACCAAAAAGAGCCAATGCCAGGCAACAGGAAACGCAAGCCAACCAAGCTTTTGTCATAGTGCTCCCCTCCTACAGGTAAACTATCGCAAATTATGCCCCAGGTTCCCCCTCCTTACCTGGGCTTTTCCTCGGGAGAACGTCCTTTTTGATCACCTGCAATCTCACCAAGCTTGAACTCGCGCTCGATCAGATGCGCAAATCGAATCCCAAGTTGATTCCCGCCGACGCCGCCTTGCTGTCGAGTGCCCTATCTCTTTCTGGTCGCCAGGCTATTGCGCTTTACGATGGCAATCAGTACCGCTGGCCGGAGGATTACGAGAAATTGACCCACTCCCTTGTTGGGCAATTGGAAATGGTCCAAGAAGGCATCGAAAACACCGCCCCCAAGAAGTCTTCCAAGACCGTGACCGAAGAAGAACCGGTGACCGTCACCGTAGGTTTGATGCCGAACTATTCAGCTGGAGAGCGACTGCTGAACGATCGCGAAGACCTCAAAACCAAGCTTGCTGACCTACTTCAAGATGGCGTTGAGTTCACCTATCAGGGCCAAGACATCGGCTGGCAGCTCGCCTTGGATCGGGCCAATTGGAGCACCGTGAGTGGACACGACATCAGCCGCCGCATAAAGGTGAAGGCGACCTTCACCGAAGGCGCTGTTGGCATTGAGATGGGCGTGGGCACCACCAAGAAGCGGGGCGCCAAGAAGGCGGTCGAAGTCGAAGCGGAAGTCGAAGTCGAGCCGGAAGATGCCGAGGCGGCCATTGAAGCCGCCGACGAAGAAGCGTAGTCGGCCTAGGCCAGAGGCTGGGGCAGTTGTCCCTTTGGCGGGGACGCTTACTCACTGCCGCAGAATGCGAGGCGCAGCAAGACATTGCGACTCTCCGATTCGTCATCATCGTGGTATGGCGATGAAGGCGATAGCTGGTGTGCTTCTGGCAGTGTGCGCATGCGGAAGCTTCGCCTCCGATCCGTTCAAACCCAGTGAAAATCAACAAGTGGAACTGGGCGAGAAAGCGGCTGCTGACCTGCGCAAGCAGGAGAAGGTGCTGCCAGACGCCGATCCCAGAGTTGTGCTCGTAAGGCGAGTCGGATTCAAGCTTGTAGGCGCGCTGCACGACGTTTTCAAGGACAAGCCTTGGAAGTTCAGCTTTGATGTGATCGACAGCAAGGATGTCAACGCCTTCGCCCTACCCGGTGGCCCCACTTTTGTGTACACGGGCCTCTTGAGTCACTTCAAGACCGAGGACGAGTTGGCAGGAGTGCTGGGCCACGAGTTGACCCATGTGCGAGAGCAGCACTGGGCCCACCAATACGCCGATCAAACCAAGCGAGCCCTTGGCCTTACCGTCCTTCTCCTCGTTCTGCGGGCGAATAGCGATGTTGGCAACTTGGCGGGGATTTCGAATGAGCTGTACTCCTTGAAGTACAGCCGAAGTGACGAGAGCATGGCCGACCATGAAGGGATGCAGGCGATGGTGGCCGCTGGCTATAACCCGCAGGGCATGGTGGAAACCTTCGAACTGCTGGACCAGCTTGTTGGCAAGGACGCACCGATGGAGATGGTGAGCGACCATCCTGCGAATGGGCGCCGCATAAAAGCGATGCAAGAAGAAATCAAGAGCTTCAACCGCACCGACTTTCCGCCCGAGATCGTTCTTGACCCCAACCTCGTGAATCCTCCTCCGCCCCCGGCGCCAACAACGGAACCTCCGAAGCCGGCGATGCCTGACAAATCAGGGGCCGATCCGAACCCGACACCGCCTCCTGTAGCAACGCCAACGAAGACGCCCACTTCAACTGGATAGTTGTCGGCGGTAGAATCCCCGTCATGTCGGCAACCTTAACTTCCCATGCGGTCGAGGCCCTCAAGACTCGCCTTTTCGACCTGAACGCCCTTGGCGCCGCGATGAGCATCATGGATTGGGACCAGCAGGTCCTTATGCCACCGGGAGGAGGGGAGGCCCGGGCGGAGCACCTGTCCATTCTGGGGCGGATGTACCACGAGCTCTTAGTTGAGGACCAAACCCTGCGTCTGATCGAGGCGGCGGAAGCCGAAGCTGCTCCCGACTCGGTCGAATCCGCGATCTGCCGATTGGCCCGGCGCAGCTATGAGCAAGCCACCAAGATCCCAACCGAACTCGTTGCCGAGAAGATCCACCTCAGTTCGCTCGCTCACGAGAAGTGGGTTGCTGCTCGCGCGGCCAATGACTTCACCTCGTTTGCTCCCATTTTGGAACGGATGTTTGAGATCACCGGCCAAGAGGCCGAATACCTCGGATACACCAACCACATCTATGACGCGCTCATCGATCATTACGAGACCGGCGCAACCCAGGCCGACTGCGTTGCGATGTACGAAACCCTTAAGAAGCCGATGGTCGAGTTGGTTGCCGCCATCAAGGCCCAGCCGCAAGTCGATGACTCGGCCCTGCATGGGGAGTGGGATGTTGCCCTCCAGAAACAATTTACTGAGAAGCTCACCAAGGCGATTGGTTATGACTACAGTCGGGGCCGACAGGACACTGCCCCGCATCCCTTTTGCACCGGATGGTCAGTCGGTGACATTCGCATTACGACTCGCTTCAAGCCGTATCTTCCTTCCGCGATCTTCGGCTCGCTGCACGAAGCGGGCCACGCGATGTATGAGCAAAACTCGCCGATGGCGTGGGATCGATTGCCGTTGGCCGGGGGCGTCTCCCTCGGCGTGCACGAGAGCCAATCGCGCACGTGGGAGAACATCGTGGGCCGCTCCAAGCCGTTTTGGAGCCACTTCCTTCCCGAGCTTCAGGCCACCTTCCCCGCGCTGAAGGCGTACGATCTGGACACCTACTACCGCGCGATCAACAAGGTCGAGCCGTCGTTCATTCGGGTTGAGGCCGATGAGGTGACTTACAATCTCCACACCCTTGTACGCTTTGAAATTGAGTGCGAGGTCCTCACCGGCAAACTCAGGGTGCGGGACATTCCAGAAGCCTGGAATGCCAAGTACACCTCCTACCTCGGAATTACCCCGAAGACGGATAGCGAAGGCTGCCTGCAAGATGTGCACTGGTCCGGCGGGAGCATCGGCTACTTCCCCACTTACACCATGGGCAATCTGCTGAGCTACCAAATATGGCGGGCGTTGCAGCGGGATCTTGGCGACACCGACGCGCTGATCGCGAAAGGAGACTTTGCTCCAATCCTTGGCTGGCTTACCGAGCACCTATATTCGCTCGGCAGCCGATACACGCCGAAGGAGACGGTAATCCGGGCGACGGGGAAGCCCCTGGATGCCACGGAGTACATCCAAGGCCTTACCGCGAAGTACACGGAAATCTATAGGCTCTGAGGCTCGTACCAGAACTGCAACGAGTGTAAACATTTCCAGGTGTCAATCGTCGAAAGGGTATTGTGCAACAGATGAAATGTACGTTCCTCGTCGCGCTGGTACCGTTGGCCTTGGCCACGGCCGGCTACGGATTCCAAGGAGACCGACAGCATTCCGGTCATCCCGCCAGTCGTCCCGCAACTCATGCCCCGGCGCCGCCGCAGCAGACTAGCCGCCCCGCCCCGGTTCGCAGCGCTCCTCCGCGACAGGCCCCGCAGCCAGCCTACCACCCGGCGCCACAGCCAACTTATCATCCGTCGCCGACGCCACAGAGATCAGGCGTCCGGCAAGGCGGCGGTACTCCCCGACGCGTCCTTCCAAACCCGCCGCCCAACTGGCAGCCGCCCCATCGTCCGGCCGTCCACAAGGGATGGGACCCAAACGCCTTTCGCACCGAGGCACGCCAACAACATAGCTGGACCCGTCACGGTCATGTGTACATTTGGAATCCGGCCATCTGGGTTTATCCTCTCACGGACGATGTCACCTACGACATCTACAGCGCGGAGCGGACCAGCAACGACATGCGCGACGCTTTCCAGACTCAGGTAAGCGACTACAACCTTCTGAACTACGCTGGAGGCGCCGCCTGTTTCAATCGCGTTAATAATCTCGATAATTCGCTGGAGACCTTGCGCGCCCAGGCCGGCTCCGTCGGTCCCGACACGATGGGCAGTCTCGTATCGGATGTCGTGAGCAAGGCTCTGAAGCTGCAGCGTTCCTTTGATAGGCATCCTTATCTTCAGGATCTTGTTCCGGACTATTGGCTCAGCCTCCGGGGAGACATTCGAGCGCTTGGCGCTTACTACAACGTCGACACCGGCGCCCTCTAAGGCGGCTGAAGTTTCTTCGCCCCCCGCTTCGAGCCTGAGCCGGGGGGCGCCTCGCACCCGTGCCTGGGATCTGACGCCCTCCGTGTCGTGTCGCCTGTGGCCAGCTTTCGCTTCCGTATCCTCGCCTACCGGCTTAGCGCCCGAACAGGACAGACGGAGGTGGCCCGCTCCGATGGGTGGAGCCTGGGGATCACCGATACTTACGCTCGAATTCGGTCGCAATCCGCCTCGCGGAGGCGTCCGTGCCATTGCGAGCCAACTCCCAGGCTGCCTTGGCGTCGGCTTTGCGGCCCACCGCAAAGTCGGACATTCCAAGAGTGACATCCTCATCAAGAGTCGACACCTGGCGGGTCGGCATGACCTTTCCCTGCTCAATGGCCATCGCCATTTTCCCATTGCCAGCTACTGCATACGCCATCGCCAGACTGTCGTAATAAATTGCGGCGGGTTGCATGCGGACAGCTTGCTTGCACGCTTCGATCGCCTCCGCTCCCCGTCCATCCAGCGCGAGATACCAGCCGAGATTGTTGTAGTCTTTAGCTTCGGGGTTTAGCCCAATAGCAGCCCGGCAGTGAGGGATTGCATCGTTGTAATGCCCATCCTCACCGACAGAAGTGCACATGGCCGCTTCTCCCTGATCAAAATTCGCTCCCTTGGGAATCGAGGTGAGGCGGATCGAGGAAACGGGAGGCTGCGGTCTAAAGCTACGCAGAGCCTTAATCCAGGTGTTGACCACTACCGCGCAACAAGATATGAGAACCACCGTCAATCCAGCGGCGACCATCCACGAATGATCGCGGGTTGATGCGGTACCGGGAACATATTCCGGCACCCATGGTGGCTTCGGAGTAAGGTTCGACATGCCTTCCTCCCTCAGTATATATGCAATTTGGCCTTGGCCAAGCCCAGCCCTAGCAGTTTTTTGTGACCCGCTCAGCCCAGCCCACCGAACTCTCGCTCAAATTCGGTTGCCAGACGTCGCGCTGGCATGTCATCACTGTTACGGGCGATCCACCACTCGCTCAGCGCATCCTGGCGACGCCCCTCCGAATAGTAGATCATGCCAAGCGTGTCATTCGCGATGGGAGGATGACTGCGCTCGGCATCGAGCACGTGCTTTTTCTCGAGCTGAAATGCCTTCTGACCCTGATTCGAGAGCGCCAGTGCCATAGCCAGCGTATCGTAAGTGTACGGCTTCGGGTCCATTCTTACGGCGATTGACGCCTCTTGAAAGGCCTTAGTCCGATGACCACCAAGGGCAAGGTACCAAGCCAACTGGTTATGGGTTGAAGGGATCGTCGGCATCTGCTGAACCATCTCGCGGCAGTGCGGAATCGCTTCGTCGTGGTGGCCATCATCACCGAGCGCGTATCACAGAAGGTCGTTCCCCTGGGGCTTTGGCCGATGCAGATGTGCCAGAACATAATCGAACAGGACGAGGGAGACGATAATGATGGCCGCGACCACCATGACCCACGAAAAGCGCTGCTTCGGAGGTGGCGTGGGAGATAAATAGTGTGCGGTGGCCCAGGGCTCTTGCGGGTGTGACATCGGTCCTCCTTGCTGCCGCTAATTATCGGAAGCCAAGGCTGGAGTTTAAGTGCCCTTTCGCAAGGTTAGTCAGACGCTACTTTCCTGCTTCAACCTTTGGTGGCATGACGGAAGGCCGCCAACGCACATCAAGGTTCTTCACCGCTGCAGTCTCGTCCAGCCGCCCGACGATTTGGCTTGTGGGCGCCTGGTGCAAGAGGTGGGGGTGGGCCACGGCCTCACCACAAATAGCAATAAGGGCGTCGCAGAATGCGTCCAGCGTCTGCTTCGTCTCCGTTTCCGTCGGCTCGATCATGATCGCCTCATGAACGATCAGGGGGAAGTAGTTGGTGGGCGGGTGGAAGCCGTAATCGATCAACCGCTTGCTGATATCTAGGGCCCGTACGCCGTGCTCCTTCTTGTAGTGCTCGGCGGTGAGCACGCACTCGTGCATGCACGGCCGGTCGAAAGCAGCGGGAAGGACATCCTTAAGGCGTGCCATCACGTAGTTTGCATTGAGCACCGCGTGGCGGGAAATGTCTGACATGTATTCCTTGCCGTACGCCAACAGATAGGTGTAGGCCCGAACCTCCATGAGGAACTGGCCATAGTAGGCCGAGACCCGACCAATCGAATGGGGGCGATGCTCATCGAGCTCCACCGACTGTGAAACCCCACGGCGAACAACCGGTACCGGAAGAAAGGGCTCCAAATGGGCTTTGACCCCGATCGCCCCGCATCCTGGCCCGCCACCGCCATGAGGAGTGGAGAACGTCTTATGCAGGTTCAGATGCATGCAGTCGAACCCGTGATCGCCGGGGCGCGTGGTGCCCACCATGGCATTCATGTTCGCGCCGTCGCAAAATACTTGGGCGCCGGCGGCGTGCACCATCTCACAAATCTTGGCGATATTGGGCTCGAAGAGGCCAAGGGTGGACGGATTGGTGAGCATGAGGCCAGCAACTGAGTCATCCAGGCCCTTCGCCAGGGCATCGAGGTCGGTGTTGCCCGCCGAATCGGTTGGGATGCTGCGCACCTGATAGCCGCATCGGGCAGCCGAGGCTGGGTTGGTGCCGTGGGCGGAATCCGGGACGAGGATCACGTTTCGGCTCGCGCCCTCACCACGGGACTCATGATAGGCCCGAATGAGCATCAAGCAGGTCAGCTCTCCATGGGCGCCAGCCAATGGCTGCAAGGTTACGTACTCAAAGCCCGAGAGCTCGCAGAGAATCTCCTGAACTCGCATCAGCAGTTCAAGCGCGCCAGGAACAGTATCTGCCGGTTGCATTGGATGGAGACCGGCAAAGCCAGCTAACCCAGCGGTGCGCTCGTTGATACGGGGGTTGTACTTCATCGTGCAGCTTCCCAGCGGATAGAAGCCGGTCTCGATGCCATAGTTCACGTGGCTCAGCGCGGTGAAGTGGCGCAGCACATCGAGCTCGCCGACTTCCGGCAGATGAAGTTCCTTCCGAAGCTCTCCAAGTTCGGTGGTAAGGTCAACTTCGGGCGTATCTGCAACCGGCACGTTCGCGCCCACTCTTCCCTCGCGGGACAGGTCGAAGATCAAGTCGGGTCGCTTCACGAGTTTGGGGGTTTGAATCACGCCAGCACCTCCTTCAGCGCTTGGGCATAGGCATCGATCTCGGAGCGGGTGCGGGTTTCCGTCACTGCAACCAAGAGGCTTTGGTCCATCCCCTTGTAGTAGGGCCCCAATGGCAATCCGGCGAGAATCCCCTTGGTGATCAACTTCTTCTGAACGGCCCGGGCATCGATTGGAAGATCGATTACAAATTCCCCAAAAACTCGATCTGCAAACCGCAGTTTTGCTCCTGCTGCCGTCAAAACCTTCGCCGCATAGCTGGTATTGCGGACCGTCGTTTCTGCCACCTGCCGAAGTCCGTTCTTGCCCAAAGCCTCCAAGTAGACGGTGCAGGCTAAAGCCATCAATGCCTCGTTCGTGCAGATGTTCGAGGTTGCTTTCTCTCGACGAATATCTTGTTCTCGGGTCCGGAGGGTCATCACATAGCCAGGAGCGCCGTGACCATCCGTCGTGCGCCCAACGATCCGCCCGGGAATACGCCGCACATACTCCGATTTGCAGGCGAATAGCCCGACCAACGGACCGCCAAAACCCATAGCGACACCCATGGGCTGGCCCTCGCCAACCACGATATCGGCGTCAAACTCGCCTGGGGGCCTCAACACGGCCATCGCAATCGGGTCCGCGCAAACCACGAAAGTGGCGCCCGCCCTGCGGGTCGCATCACGGGCGGCCTCAAGATTCTCGATGACCCCGAAGAAGTTCGGATACTGCACGAGCACTGCTGCCGCGTCGCCTTCGATGGCCGAATAGTCCGTACGGCCTTCCGGCGCGGGAAGCAGCCGTACCTTGAGATCGACGGGCCAACAGTAAGTATCAAGCACTTGCCGAAAGTGGGGGTGTACGGCTTCGCTAACATAGATTGTTGAGCGACCGTTGATGCCATGGGCCATGATGGCGGCCTCAGCCAACGCTGTGGCGCCATCGTACATGCTGGCGTTCGCTAGATCCATCCCATACAGCTCAGAAATGAGGGACTGGAACTCGAAAATACTCTGAAGGTAGCCCTGAGAAAGCTCCGGTTGATAAGGCGTGTAAGCGGTGAGGAACTCGCCCCGCGACAGGACGGCGCCCACCGTGGCAGGAACGAAGCGGTCATAGATTCCGGCGCCAAGGAAGCACGTGAGTTTGCCCGAATCCAGATTGCGCTCGCTCAGCTCGCGGAGGTGGGTGAGAAGGCGCGACTCATCCAAGGCGGGTGGAAGGTCAAGGCTCCCAGGAGCGAGTCGGAGGTTCGCGGGAATCTCGCGAAAGAGCTCGTCAATGGTGGACACGCCGATCGTGGCGAGCATCTCGCGGCGGTCGGCTTTAGTGTGAGGAATGTATGCCATCGAAACTAGCTGATGATCGCCGTATAGGCGGCGGCGTCGTGGAGGGCCTCCACTTCGATCGGGTTCTGGATTCGGATTTTCAGAAGGTAGCCCTTGCCGTAGGGATCGCCGTTGAGCAATTCCGACTGGGCGCCGAGGGCTGGGTTGACGTCGACGACTTCCCCGCCGAGGGGCGCATAAATGTCGGAGACGGTCTTGACTGACTCGACGGAACCGAGGCTTTCGCCCGCGGCCAGACTGCGACCGACGTTCGGAAGGTCAACATAAACAATGTCGCCCAATTCGGTCTGGGCGTAGTCGGTAATACCGATGGTTGCGGTATCTCCCTCAACGCGGACCCACTCGTGGGACGCGGTGTACTTCAGATCGGAAGGCACGTTCAATGCAAAGCTCCTCAGGTTGGAATTGGGTTCAGAATACCCGCGCTCAATCTTGTTCGCCACCGCCGAAGGGCGACGAGTAGTTCGGCGGCTCTTTGGTGATCCACACGTCGTGGGGATGGCTTTCCCGCAAAGCCGCCCCGGTGATCCGGATGAACTCCGCGGACTCGCGCAGATCGGAGAGGGTTGCAGCGCCGCAGTAGCCCATGCCCGACCGCAGACCCCCCATGAGCTGCCCCATGGTCTCGCTGAGCGGACCCTTGAAGGGAACGCGCCCTTCGACACCCTCGGGAACCATCGTGCCGGTATCCTTGATTTGGAAGTAGCGGTCGGACGAACCTTGCTTCATTGCCGCCACCGAACCCATGCCGCGATACACCTTGTAGGCGCGATTCCGGTAAATCTCGATTTCGCCGGGGCTCTCTTCGCAGCCGGCGAACATGTTCCCCATCATCACACAGCTTGCGCCGGCGGCGAGGCATTTCACCACGTCGCCTGAAGAACGGATACCTCCGTCCGCAATGGTGGGGATGCCGTGCTTGAGGGCTTCCTCACAGCACTCTTCCACGGCGGTGAATTGAGGGACGCCGACTCCGGCCACCACTCGAGTGGTACAAATTGAGCCTGCGCCGATCCCGACCCGCAATCCGTCGGCGCCAATCGCCACCAGGTCTCTCACCGACTCAGCCGTCGCCACATTTCCCGCGATGACCTTCAGGTCAGGCAGCTTGGATTTCAGCATTTTCAAACAGTTCATCACGCCGCCACTGTGACCGTGGGCGGCGTCGATAACGATGAAATCGACCCCTGCGTCTTGAAGCGCCTTTGCCCGTTCATAAGGCTGCCGCAAAGCCCCAATAGCCGCACCGACGACCAGGCGGCCCTTGCCGTCCTTGGTCGCGTTTGGGTGCTGCTTGACCTTCAGGATGTCTTTGATGGTGATCAGGCCCTTGAGATGGTTCTCATCATCGACAATCGGAAGCTTCTCAATTCGGTGCTCAGCGAGGATGAGTTCGGCTTCCTCCAGGTTCGTTCCGACCCTGCTTGTGATGAGGTTCCTCGACGTCATGCGAGCGCTGATCGGCTTGGTGAAGTCGGTCTCGAACCGAATGTCGCGGTTGGTGAGTATGCCGACCAGGTGGCCATCCGTGTCGACCACGGGCACTCCTGAGATATGAAAACGCTCCATAAGGTTGAGGGCGTCTTGGAGCGTGCGATCGGGCTCCAGCTTGATGGGATTGGTGATGACGCCATGCTCGGAGCGCTTGACCCGGTCAACCTGCTCCGCTTGCTGGTCGATCGGCATGTTGCGATGAATGACGCCAACGCCGCCCTCTCGGGCGATGGCAATCGCGAGTCTGGCATCCGTCACCGTGTCCATCGGGGCGGAAACAATCGGCGATTTAAGGAGAATATGGGGCAGGAACGTGGTCGAAGTATCTACTTCGCTGGGAAGAACGGCGGTTTGTTTAGGCACCAGCAGGACGTCGTCAAAACTGAGTCCTTCACGAAAAGAGGGCATTTGGGCTCCTTGGCTTTTCAATCCATTCTGGCATTTTTGAACGCGGCTGGCTGCAACTGCATGGCGTCTTGGTCCGTCGTTAAAGACGATGAATGATATTCATGCGTGGATTACAACCGGCACCGGCTTCGATGGGTACAAGGTGGTTCGGGGGCTCGGCATCGTGCGTGGCATTACTGTACGGAGTCGCTCAGTATTCGGCCAGATTGGCGCCGGCCTTCAAAGCATGGTTGGGGGCAACATCACTCTCTACACGGAACTATGCGAGGCCTCGCGGAAAGAGGCCTACGAGATCATGATCCAACACGCCGCTGCGCTCGGCGCCAATGCGGTGCTCGCGATGCGCTACGACGCCAACGAGCTCGCCCAGGGAATCACCGAAGTTCTGGCGTATGGCACCGCCGTTGTGATCGCGCCTGTTGGCTAGTCCTGCTTCGCTATACTTGCAGCATGGATGCCGAAGCCCTGTACGCAGACGTTTTTGAGAAGTACTGTAGCCACGTCAATCCCGCCCTCGCCAAGTTGGTGTCGTTCGCCGGCTTCGGGGTGGAGGTAAAAGCAGAGGGCGTATGGATAGAGGACCACGAGGGGCGCCGTTTCCTCGACTGCCTCGGCGGCTACGGCACGTTTGCGGTGGGCCACCGGCATCCTGCCGTGGTGGGGGCTGTCAAGGATCAGCTTGACCGTATGGGCCTCAGCGGAAAGGCGTTTTTTTCCAAACCTCAGGCAGACTTGGCGGCCCGGCTCGCTGAACTCGCGCCCGGCGAGCTTCAATTTGGATTCTTCTGTAACAGCGGCGCCGAGGCCGTTGAAGCCGCCCTTAAATTCGCCAAGGCCCACACTGGACGCAGCAAGATCGTCAGCACCAAGGGAAGTTTTCACGGAAAGACGATTGGCGCGTTGAGCGTCAGCGGCCGTGAGAAATACCGCAAGCCATATCTCCCTCTATTGGCGGGGGTCGAATTTGTCCCATACGGCGACATTGCGGCCGCCGACCAGGCGATTGACTCTCAAACGGCCGCCTTTATCGCCGAGCCGATCCAAGGCGAGGGTGGCATCATTGTGCCACCCGACGGATATCTGCTGGCGCTTCGGAGGGCGTGCGACCGCCATGGCGCACTGCTCATCATGGATGAGGTCCAAACCGGCCTTGGCCGAACCGGGCATTGGTTTGGCTGCAACCACGAAGCCGTGGCTCCTGATCTGATGACGCTCGCCAAGGCGATTGGCGGCGGCGTCATGCCCCTCGGCGTCACCCTTGGAACTCCCCGAATTTGGGAAAGCGTCTTCGGCGACAACCCGCTGTCTCACACCAGCACCTTTGGTGGCAATGGCCTTGCGTGTACCGCCGGTCTCGCCACGCTTGATGTCATTGAGAGCGAGGGACTCCTGGCAAAGTCGGAACGGCTCGGTCGTCGGCTTTTAGCCGGCCTTCGGAAGGTCGGGACCGACTATCCCGAATTGGTCGGCCAGGTTCGCGGGCGAGGCCTCATGGTCGGGGTCGAGTTCACGATGGACGAGGTGGGTGAAATTGTCGTCGCCCAACTCATGAAGCGCGGTGTTTGCGTGGCCTACGCCCTCAACAACCCGCGCGTCCTCCGGTTTGAGCCACCCCTGATTATCAGCGAAGCGGAGATCGACCTCGCGGTGACCGCGGTTGCAGAGGCGGTAGAAGAGACCGCCGGCCTCTTGCTTGAACTCGCATGAGATTCGCCAGGCTAGCATGGCCGGTGAGTGACCCCGCAAAGTCACTCTTGCCAACATGCTGAGGCCCGAATGGGCCGCGATAGGATAGCCCGGGTTGACGGCAATGATAGCCTTGGGGTTCCTCCGTCGCAGAAGGGAAACTTTTCGGGATCTTCGAGGCGGTCCCGATTAACCCGAATTCCGTTGAGGAAGGGTTCGTGTCGCATACGCTTGGGCTCACCATACCTGTCTCATCCAATCCTCGGAACAACCTGACGAAGGTGGAGTCTGGTCTTTGATGTCCGATCTCCCGATATTTTTACCAGGCATGAAACCCACTCCTGAACAGCCGACGCTTGCCTGGACCGGCGAGCGCATGATTCCCTCCAAGTGCGACCCTGCAACCGAGATGTTCCACTACCAGAGGTATCTCTACTTCCGGCCATGGTACGCCGGACGCAAGGTCGTGGATGCTGCGAGTGGTGAGGGTTACGGCACCTACTACGCCTCTGCCTTCGCCGCCGAGGCGCAGGGCTATGACATCTCCAGGGAAGCGGTGCGGTACGCGTCCACGCGTTATAAGGGGCCGAGGTTCACCCAAAAAGACGTCTGCGAGGCGGACTACTCGGATGCAGACCTAGTTGTAAGCTTTGAGACGATTGAGCACCTCCCGGATCCTGGGGCTTTCTTGGGCGCCCTCGGTCACTGCAAGGGGGGCATTGTCATCTCGACCCCGAATCGCGAAATCGTCTCCCCGGGCAACAAGCTCTCCGACAAGCCCTTGAACCCTCACCACACCATCGAATGGAATGCTGCCGAGTTCAAGGCGCTCATCGAGAAGGCGTTTTCCGGCCGACGAGTGCGATTCCTCAGCCAGCCCATGCGTTGGCCAGGCACCGTGACCGAAGGACTCGACCCGAAGGGCATGTTCCTGCTCGCCGTCATCGACGGTTGGGAGCTTCCTCAGTGGCCGAGTCTGGGCATTTCGATTCCGACCTGCAATCCGCAGCGGGCTTTGAACGCGGTCACCGCAATCAGCAAGCTTTACCCCGGCAAAGCCGTCTTTGCCCTCGTCGCCAATGGCTGTTCGCCCCAGGACGTGACGGCCCTTCGCGACTACGGCCATGCAAATCCCCATCTCACACAGATCCTTACCTTCCCCGAAAACCGGGGGTATGGGATCGGCGCCAACGCCGGTCTGGAAGCGCTGAAACGCATCGGTGGTTTCGACTACTATGGCGTCTCCAACGACGACGTGTTCCCTGCCTTGGACTGCTTCTGCGAGCTGGTGTGCTGCTATCGCGAACTTGAGGCTCAAGGCTATAAACCGGGCATGATCGGCCCCGTGAGCAATTCGGTCAACGGATCTCAGCAGGTCGACATCGGGGCATACAAAGACATTGATGAACTCATCCGTCGCTCAGAGATCCGCCACCATGCGAAGCACGACTCGGTGAGCGCGGCTCTGCAGGTCAGGGGCCTCTGCTTTCTCATGTCCGATGAGGCCTTTCGAACTGTAGGCGGCTTTGATCCGCGCTTTGGCCTGGGCAACTTCGAGGATGACGATCTGAACCTGCGCTTGCGCGCGGCTGGCTTCACCCTATGGATCGCCGATGGCGCGTTCCTCCACCACGATGGTTCAGCCACCTTCAAGCAGCTTGGCCTCGATTACAACCTCTCGATTCAGCGGAATCTCGAGCTCATTCTGGAGAAGTGGGGCGCCACGGATTTCTCCGAGCTGATTGTCAACGGAGTGAAAGCGCCCCCGGCCAATCTTCGGCAGCCCCTGGCAGGTGGAGGACTTCCCTCTAGCGGATACAGGGTTGCCATCAACGGCGAAGTGGTCGACCTGATCTACCAGGCCTCGAACCTCGAATTCGCATCCTGGCTCGCCCAGTCCCTGAACGGCCAGCCACGGGAGGCGCGATTTGCTCTCATCGAAGCCGTTGAGCGGAGAGCGGTGGCCGCGTAGGCGAGCACGCTCCTCTCAGGCTGTTTCTGGACGAAGGAGTGCCCGCGACGGATGGCGGTAAAGTGGTCGGGTTGACGATGAAGCCAGACGACTTGGCCACGATGTGGGCAGCGGACGCGCTGACACAGGTATCCCCGAAAATCCTCAAACCCGCCGCTCTGAGGCCGGAGGACGAAAGCTTTCTTGCCCACACGGGTTTGCCCAGGCAGACCTGGCTACCGGCGGATGACCCCTTCCTATTGTTTCCAGGCGAGGGCGCAAAGCCCGACGATCCGGCGGCGGGCAACATGGCCATGCTCGATCGCTACCCTGGCACGCCGTATCGCGTGGTCGGATACATCGGATTCCGCCCCTTCTTTGGTATTTGCAGCTACTTCGGCCTCAAGCCGGCCGATGGCTCCGTTTGGATGATGGACGAGAACCACCCAAAGGGGTTGTTGGTGAACTCGGGTTTGCTCGAGCTTTCCTGGTCGCTGTTTGAGTACCGCAAGTTTCGAGAAGGAACGTTCCCTGACGAACGGAAGCAGGCTCGCACCCTCCGGCGGCAGTTGGCGAACGTTGACCGGAGGGCATTCAGAGATCGCAACTCCTATTGGCCCGTCATGATGGCCGACCTTATGGCCATGATCTGAGTTCGATAAGTAGACATCGTTCGTCTTAGCAATCTCGCCCGAAGAGTGCCAATTCTTGGCACTCTCGGCGGTATACTGCCAACCATCGGCGACGCGGCTTTACTGCGTTCGCCCCCACCTTATGGAGGAAGCAAGATGAATCTTCAACCCCTGCACGATCGCATCATCGTTGAAGCTGCTGCAAAGGAGGAGAAGACCGCCGGCGGCATCATTCTCCCCGACGCGGCGCAAGAAAAGCCGCAACGCGGCAAAGTTCTGGCCGTCGGACCGGGCAAGCGTTTGGACAGCGGCGCCTTGGCGCCTGTCGATGTTAAGCTCGACGACGTCGTGCTCTACGGCAAATATGGCGGCACCGAAGTGACGGTCGGCGGCAAGGATTATGTGATCCTTCGCGCCGAGGACGTCCTCGCCGTTCTGGAAGGAGCGCTCGTAGGCGCCCACTAAGTAAAAGGAAGAACCCATGCCAGCAAAGGAAATCAAATACACCGACGAGGCTCGCCACCTGCTCGAGGCGGGCGTTGACAAGCTTGCCAACGCGGTCAAGGTCACCCTCGGCCCCCGCGGACGCAACGTTGTTCTCGAAAAGAAGTTTGGGTCGCCCACCGTCATCAACGACGGCGTGACCATCGCCAAAGAGATCGAGGTCGAGAATCGCTTCGAGAATATGGGCGCTCAGCTCATTCGCGAAGTCTCCAGCAAGACCAATGACACCGCCGGCGACGGCACCACGACTGCGACCGTGCTTGCGCAGGCCATCTTTAAGGAAGGCATTCGCAATGTGGCGGCCGGCTCCAATGCCACTCAGATCAAGAGCGGTGTCGAGAAAGCCGTCAATGCAATCGTGGCTGAACTTGAGCGAGTCAGCACCCCCGTTAAGGGTTTCGCAGCCATCAAGCAAGTCGCGACGATCTCGGCTAACGACGAAGACCTTGGCGAACTCGTCGCCAAGGTCATTGACACCGTTGGAAAAGACGGCGTCGTCACCGTTGAGGAATCCAAATCGACCGAGACCCAGTTCGAAATCGTTGAAGGTCTCCAGTTCGACAAGGGCTTCCTGAGCCCCTACTTCGTGACCGACCCCACCCGGATGGAAGCGATCTACGAAGATCCGTTGATTCTGTTCTTCGAGAAGAAGATCGGCAACGTGCAAGACCTCATCCCCATGCTCGAGAAGGTGCTGCGCGCCGGCCGACCGTTCATCATCATTGCCGAAGACGTGGAGAACGAGTGCCTTGCCACCCTGGTCCTGAACCGCATTCGCGGCAACCTGCCCTTGGCGGCGGTGAAGGCGCCCGGCTTTGGCGATCGTCGCAAGGCGATGCTCGAAGACATGGCCATCCTCACGGGCGGTCAGTTCGTCTCCGACGATCTTGGCATGAAGCTGGAGAACGTAGGCGTGGAGATGCTCGGCACCTGCTCACGCATCGTCATCACCAAAGAGACCACTACCCTCGTCAACGGCAAGGGCAAGAAGGACGCGATCGAGGGCCGCAAGAAGCAAATCAAGCAGGCCATCGAGAACACCGACAGCAGCTATGACAAGGAGAAGCTCCAGGAGCGGCTGGCCAAGCTGAGCGGCGGCGTTGCCGTGGTCAAGGTTGGATCAGCTACCGAGACCGCCCTTAAGGAAAAGAAGGCGCGAATCGAAGACGCCCTTGCCGCCACCCGCGCAGGTCTTGAGGAAGGCATAGTTCCCGGCGGAGGCGTCGCGCTTCTGCAAGCGGGCAAGGTGCTCGATAGTCTCAAGCTGGAGGGCGACGAGCTCATCGGAGTGAACATCATTCGAAAGGCCATTGAGGCGCCCATCCGTGCGATCGCTGAAAACGCAGGCGCGGAAGGCAGCGTCGTGGTTCAAAAGGTCCGCGAGTCGAAGGGACTCGGCTTCAATGCCGCCACCCTCGTGTACGAGGACCTCGCCAAGGCTGGCGTTGTCGATCCCACCAAGGTGGTGCGTAGCGCTCTTCAGAACGCTGCTTCCATTAGCGGTCTGCTTCTCACCACCGAGGCGATCATCGCCGAGATCCCTGAGAAGGAAGACGAAGGTCACGGCCACAGCCACTAAACGGCCCTAACCAAGAAGCGCCCTGTCCCTTTGGGACAGGGCGTTTTCGTGCCCTAGCCTTGCAGATCGAACCGAAGGGAGTAGACGTTCTCACCCATCAGAACGAAATCGCGGTCCTTGGTGGCCATACACTCCAGGAATGGCCGGGACGTCAGGGCGCGGGGCATCATCCAGTCATGCAACTCCACGATGATGACGGGAGTTCGGTCAACCCATTCGGTGTTGGCGGCAAAGACATCTTTCTCAAAACCCTCTATATCGATCTTGGCGATAAACGGGAATACGGTGTCGCTGCATTCCTCTTCGTAGATCTGGTTCATCGTCACACATGGCACTCCGCCGACCGACGCTTCGTCCACCCGCACAGTCCTCAGCGCCCAGAATCCGCCGCCGTAGTCCCGAACCTCGGCCCGACCGGCTGATGCCGCCAGGGCGCCTTTGACGCAGCGAATATCAAGACCTTCGGCGTTCAAGCAGAGAAGATCGTAGTTTCCAGCGTCGGGTTCAATGGCGACCATCCTGGTTCTTGGGTGACCCATCATAAAGAAAACCGGTGAGGCGCCGATGTTGGCACCGGCGTCAACGATCATCGGTCGCTTACCGGCTTCCTTTAGCACGGTCAACGCTGCGTCGATTTCGCCGTATCTATGGAGGCGGCGCAGATCGTAAGCATGCTGTTTGAAAATGTGTTCGCAAACTTTTTCGTCCGACGTTCCCCGCCGGTACCGAAAGTCTCGCAGCCCGCTCGGGGTTTCAAGCCTGGCGACGACTAGAACGTTGTCCATGTTCGAGCCGGATTATACTTGCCAGGCAGCTTTGCTGCCCTGCCACTAACCCAGTCCCTTCCTCACGGTTGGTAACTCCTGCGATTCGTATTGGGGGCTGGGAAGCATCGACTTCTTAGTCAAAGCGGCCAGAGATTGCTCAAGATCGTCGGCCAGTTCCCTGCTCTTCTGAACACCCATCCGGGCAAACCATGCGAAGAGGACGGTCCCGAGGGTCAGAAAACCAACCGCCACTGCGATACCCAGTGGAAGCGAAACCCGCGAACCAAGGATCGGGCCCAAAACTGAGGCAAGAATCAATGGTGTGTGCATCCCTGCCATGTACGGGAAGAGGGCGGAGTTGCGCACTCGAAGACGTGTGGCGCCCTCTTTCGAACTAACCTCAACGGACCCTGTGAAGACTCGGCCTAGAATATCGGTTTTCAGGGTACGCCCAATTGCGGTCAGTTGGTTGGTCTTGCCGTGGCGGTTAATCGCCTCGATGACCTCGGTCATATCCTCTGCGGCAAGGGTGCCATCAAGCACTCGTTCATTCTCTTCAACCAAGTTCAAGAAGCCAGGTCTGGTCTTTGAAGGGGCACGAACCGCCCGAGTTAGCACCGCCTCCGAAATCCCCGCCTCAGCGGCGATTCTCTTGAGTTCGTCGTAAGTCAGTCCAGTTACGGGCGCCCCAGCGGCCGTTTCTTGTTGTATCTGTGCGGCCCGGCGGAGGACATCGGCGGCCTCTTGCTCACTGAAGATTCGGTCGGAGTCCATTACTCAGAAGCATACGCGTGGAAGGCAACACTGGTTGCTTACTTTGTGACGGCAATCAAACTGGGAAGAGCTTGCCAAACTGGTAGACCAGCACCGCGCCAATGTAGGCCAGGACCGTCATGTAGGTAAAAGCAAAGATTGGCCACTTGATGCTGTTGGTTTCGCGCCGAATGGTGGCGAGGGTCGAGAAGCACTGACAGCAAAGGGCGAAGAACACCATGAAACCGATCGAGGTCCAAAGGTCAAATAGGGGCCGACCATCGGGCCACTTCGCATCGAGGAGCGCGCCCTGCAGTTTGCCCTTGTCCTTTTCCGCGTCAGCTCCCAGGTTAAAGATGATCCCGAGCGAGGGCACAACGGTCTCACGGGCCGGAAAAGCGCAGAGGATCGAAGTGGTGATTCGCCAGTCAAACCCTGCCGGACGAAACGCTGGCTCCAAGAAGTGGCCGAACCGGCCCAAATAGGAGTTCTCAAGGAGCCTTTCCTCAAGCAAGGCATGAACCTCGTTGTCAGGCAGGTTCGGCGAGGCGGCTTTGATCTGGGCAGTATACAAAGCCTCGCTGGCAGGCGACCTCGGGAAGAACGAACACGCCCAGATGATCGCCGACATGACCACGATGGTGGTGCCCGCAACTTTGACGAAAACCTTGCCTCGGTTGTACATCGCCAGCCATACGTCGCGCCACTTGGGCCACTGGTAGGGCGGTAATTCGAGAAGGAAGGGCAATCGCTTGCCCTTAAGCATCTTCCGGTTGATAAACCAGACCACCGGCACCGCAACCGCAAGTCCGAGAAGGTGCATGGCGAAGAGGGCGAAACCTGCCCAGAAGGGCCCGTACCGCGGCTCGATCACTGCTCCAATCAGAAGAAGATAAACCGGCAGCCGCGCGCTACAACTCATGAGGGGCGCCACGAGGATCGTGGCCAGCCGAGCTTTGGGATCAGGCATCACCCGCGCTGACATGATGCCCGGAATGGCGCAGGCGTAGCTGGAAAGCAGGGGGATGAAGGCTCGCCCATTCAAGCCGCACCAACCCAGTAGGCGATCCATCAGAAATGCGGCCCGCGCCAGGTATCCAGACCCTTCCAAGAAAGACACGAAGAAGAACAGGATGAGAATCTGCGGGAGGAAGACGAGCATGGACCCAACGCCGCGGATCACCCCGTTCACCACGAATGATTGGAGCGCCTCGTTCGATGCCAACGCTGGCGCGATGGCCGACCCTAGTTTGTCGAACGCTCCCTGAATAAGGTCCATCAGGGGTTGAGCGAATGAGTAAATGGACTGGAAAACGAGATACATGAGTCCGATGAAGATCGCCAGCCCGAACACCCGGTGGGTGACGATCACGTCGATCCGATCGGTGAGCGATTTGGCGCGCTCGCGTTGGCTGACTTGGGTCAGCGCTTCCTTGGCGACACCGGCCGTCCATTCGTAGCGATTTGCAACCTGTGCCTTCGGCTCCGTCGCTTCGGTCACGCGTCTGCGGGCGTCGTCGAACGCCCTGGCAATGTCGGGATAGCCCTCTAGAATCGCGGGCGACTTGCCTTCTGAAAAGAGCAAGGTGCTCCGTACCTCGGCTTCCGTCATGTCAACTGCCGCTCGGCTCAGACGATTTTGAAGCTCAGCAACGATCTCGGGCAACAATCCCGATGCGTTGAAGTCGACGTTCGGTCGTTTGGGCGATTCTAGATTGCGCTGGATGGCGGTGCGCAGGTCGTCCAGGCCCCGCTCCTTGTGTCCGACAAGGGGCACCACGTCAACACCAAGGCGGGTCTTGAGCTTGGAGAGGTTGAGCTTCAGCCCGTCCTTCTCGATGCGATCGACCATCGTGAGGGCGACGAGAAGGGGGTGGCCTGCATCGGCAAGTTGGGTGAAGAGAAACAGATTTCGTTCTAAATTGCCGGCATCGACCACACAGACAATGAGGTCGGGCATCGGTTCCGACTGGGCAGCGCCGCTAATGACTTGGACGGCCACGCGCTCGTCTTCGGAAACTGGGTTCAAGCTGTAGAGACCGGGCAGGTCAGTGCAATCCACAATCTGGTCGCCCAGCTTCAGTCTTCCTGAGACCTTCTCAACCGTCACGCCAGGATAGTTCCCGACTTTTTGGTGAGAGCCAGTGAGGGCGTTGAAAAGGGTCGTTTTCCCGGCGTTTGGGTTACCGACAATGGCGACAAGCGGCCGTCGAGGTTCAGCCGCGAGCCCTTGGCTCACGGAGCGCAGGCCTCTAGCTCAAAGCAATGGGTTTCACCCTTGCGAAGGCAGAGGCGGTATCCGCGAACGCTTACTTCTATAGGATCACCGAACGGAGCCACTTTTACTACGAGGACCTCTGCGCCCTCGGTGAGCCCCATTTCCATGAGTCGTTCGCACTCCGGACAGTCCGGCAGGGCCCGCACGATACGAGCACGCATACCCTGTCTGAGGTCTTCGAATCGGATAACGCCCGTGTTTCCCACCATCTTCCTTAATCTACCCAAAATTGTGCAGATTCGTCGTCATGAGTTTTGATGACATTGGCGCACGAAACATCAAAAGTGGAAAACGCTTGTGTCGACAGGTTTGTTGACCTTCAAGTCGACATCCCAAACCTCGTCCACCTGAAGGGGACCGACAATTTGCTTGTTGCCCACGCTATAGGAGACTGTTCCATAGATCTCGTATTGCATCAAGTCCCCGTCCGGGGTGATCGCCATCCGGTACTGTTCTTCCTTCGCTCGTCCTCCTTCGGACCAGTACCCTTCAATCACGTTGCACAGTTGGCCGCGGATCGTGGTTTGACCCGTGTAGTTCAGCGTGGTCAATTCCCGCTTGAGATTGCGCATTTCATCGGATACAGAGAAGGCGATCTCAAGGGGGGCCGATCGATCTTTGATGCCTTGGGCGCCGATTTTGTAAACGTCGCGGAAGCTGGTGACGCCCCCTTCAACGCTGAGGGGCTCAGTCAGCATTCGGCCCACTTCCGAGCCGGGCATGCCCTGGGGAACTGGATACTCAAAGTCGGTTCCGTCGCAAAGGATGAGCCACGAACGCTTTGTCGCTGCCACCATGTCCTGACGAAGATAAAGGTAAGCCGGTGTTTGGAAAGATAGAGTGGTCAGTACTTGACCGCTGACCCCGCCCGCGCTTGTGGTGAGCAGAATGGTCCCAGTGACGCTCTCCGCCCTGAAGTAGTGGGACAACATTGCGGAAACGAGCTTTGCCGGGTCGGGTGGCGTTGGAGCGGCCTGGGCATCGGTAGAGGCCGGCGCCGGGGGCGTCGTGCTCTGGGTAGGAGGGTCCCCTCCTTGGGTGAGCAGGATGAAGGCTATTGCGCTGGCTAACATGATGGTCTATCGGCTTGACTTCCAAGGAGTGTCTACGATTTGGTGTCGTGCGTTTGCGGCCCGCGCGGCGACGAACAACCAATCGCTTAGACGGTTGAGGTAGGCCAAGGATTCACTGCTTACCGGTTCCGTTTGATGAAGATTCAGCACCGCGCGCTCTGCGCGCCGGGCCACACTTCGGGCCAGATGCAGGCGAGCCGCCTGCTCGCAGCCACCAGGCAGGATAAAGTTCTTTAGGGGCGGTAGTTCGAGCGTCATCTCATCAATCGAGCGCTCAAGAGACGCTGTTTCGTCTTCGCCAGGGCCTTTAAGATCGAACGAGCCGCCGGGGGGCGATGCCAGTTCCGCGCCCAGATCGAATAGGTTGCACTGGATTGTCTCGAGCATGGTTTTGAGAGCACTTTTATCGTCGGCAGCGTTTACGAATCCAATAGCTGCGTTGAGTTCATCCACTTCACCAATGGCCTGAATCCGCAGATTCGTTTTGAGGACCCTGCTTCCCCCAAGCAGCCCGGTCTCTCCACCATCACCCGCCTTTGTGTAGATCTTCATCGGTGCGAACGGAGAACTCGCCAAACGAAGACGGGAAGATGTTTGGCCTTACGGAACTTACTCGGATTCAGCAGGGTGCGCCAAAGCCACTCGAGGTGCATACGTTGAATGATCGCGGGGGCGCGTCGGGCTTTTCCGCTGAAAACGTCTAACGACCCTCCAACTCCCATGGCGAGCCTTGCCTTGATAACCCCTTGGGTGGCTCGGATGAACTGTTCCTGCCGAGGAATTCCCATCGCGACCAACAGGATGTCGGGCCTGAGTTCAGCAATTTCTTGGGCCACCAGTGCGTCGGAGTCTGGCGGGAAGTAACCATGGCGAGTTCCCACGATGTTGCAACCCGGGTACCGCAGGCGAAGCTTCTCGGCGGCGAGCTCGGCTACACCAGGAGCAGAGCCGAGCAAGAAGATTCGGTGACCGGCATCGGCGCTGAGTCGAGCCAAGCGTCCCACCAGGTCCACCCCGCTGACGCGGGCGGCGATCGGCTTGCCGTAACGTCGGGCAGCCCACAAAATGCCCACACTGTCGGGAGTCACAAGATCGGCGGTGAGGTAGATCTCGCGGAGTTCGGAGCATTCGGTGGTCTGCACCATACCGGCCGAGTCGGCGGTGACAACGAGGTGAGGGCGATCCTCCTTGAGGAACTGCTTGATCATCGCGATGGCCGAATCCATGCTCACGCGATCAACGGGAAGGCCCAGAATTTCGACGCGATCCCTGGCGGGGGTGGAAGGGACAACCGAAGCCTTCATTTTCTACCTAGTATGGTACCGGACCTGTTTCCATGCAGTGCAGCGTTTGACTCAAGCGCTGAGCACGATTCGGGCAAACTCTTGCGGGTCGAGGCTGGCGCCTCCGACAAGGCCACCATCAATCCCATCCGTCTTGAAAATCTCGTCTGAATTTGACGACTTCACGCTTCCGCCGTACAGGATGCGAACGTCTTCAGCAACCTCGGAACCCAGGATATCGGCGAGATGGCCGCGAATCTGACGGCAAACACGGCCGGCTTCGGGGGCATCGCAGCTCTTGCCGGTGCCGATCGCCCATACCGGCTCATAGGCCACCACCAGGGACGCCAACTCCTCGGGAACCAGCCCGCTGAGCGCTCCTCGCAGCTGACCTTCGATGACGGTATCGGTCTTTCCGGCAACCCGCTCGGACTCAATCTCACCCACACACAAAATGGGAGTGAGCGAGCAATAGATCAGGCTCTTGATCTTGAGGTTCACCGTCTCGTCCGTCTCGGCAAAATAAGGAACGGTCGATGCCGGGGTCTCCAGCTTCCCGAAGCGGCCCCGCGTTTCAGAATGCCCCACGATACAGTAGTTGATGCCAAGATCGCTGAGCATGGATGCGCTCACCTTTCCGGTGAAGGCTCCGGATGTCGCCCAAAAGACGTCCTGAGCGCCAACGGCGATCGCCCTTCCACTGGCCGCCGCTGCCACCGTCTGAAGTGCCAAGTAGGGCGGGCAGATAAGGACCTCAACGGACGGGCGATAATCCACCGCCTTTACCAAACCCTCCACGGCCGCTGCAGCCTCGACTCTCGTGAAGTTCATTTTCCAGTTGCCAGCCACTAACTTTGTGCGCATCTCTACCCTCCAGGACGGTTTCCCCCCCGATAAGGATGTTAACACGTTCTTACATCAGATAGCTGGTTGGTCGCACCCCGGAGTATCTCCATAGCCCATCGGAGGTTGACTTTGCCCGCAGGCCAGAGGAAGGCCCTGCTAGGAAAATACCCTTGGGCGTGCCCTGGGCCAGAATGGGCCGGGTAGGAACGCGCCAGAAGCCCAAGGGCCGAGCCGGTACGGCCTAATGCACTCGCCGCCCATGACGAGTCAAATGCATGCCGGCCATTCAGGGCCTGAAGCGCGGCGAACCCTACCTCGCCCTTGCGGACCGGGCTTTCGAATTACGGGCTGGCAGGTAGCCGGGCAACTCCAGTACAACGTCCAGAGTTCCAACGAATACGCACCTTTCACGCGCGGTTCTGCTGCAGAACCATGAGCTGCCAGCAACAGACCTGGGAGAGGCGCTAAATTCTCGTTACTCTTTGGCTTTCTTGGGAGCGGGGGCTTTCTTGGCAGCAGGCTTCTTTTCCGCGGCGGGCTTGGCCGTGGGAGCGGAGGCCTTTTTCGCGGGGGCCTTGGCAGCGACTGCCTTGGGAGCGGCGGGGGCCGGCGCGGCAACGGCTTCTGCCGTTGGGGAAGCCTTTAGGGCTGCTGCGGCGACTTTGGCGATGCGGGACTTGCGGCGGGCAGCCTGATTCTTATGAATAATGCCGCGTTGAACCGCACGATCCAACTGGGATACCGCATCAACTAGCTTGGTCGAAATGCCTGTGGCATCGGAGGTGCCGCTCGCCTGACGGACCTTCTTGATGTAGGTCTTGAGGGAACTGCGCATTTCGCGATTTCGCACCGTTCGCTTTGCGATGCGGCGGATATCTTTCAAGCTTGATTTTTTATTTGCCATGACGGTTTAAGGGAATGAATTATACCTAGACCTACTTTCGAATGAACTTCTTCTTGGTCTTGTCGAAGCCCTGATCGACCTTCTTGGGGTCGTAATGCCAGACTGGGGAGCCGGACCGCTGGTAGAAGCACTGATAGCTGCTGAGCAGGGAGGCGACGAGACGGCGCGAGGAGCGCCGTACGACGTTGAGCTCGGCGAGCACGGTGAGGAAGTCGGCGCCCTTTGGCCAGTGAGACATGACCTTGATGAGCAGGTCAAGGGTGCTCTCCCCTTCGGCGGCCTCGCCCATTCGGCGCAACTCTTCCATCCGCTGAGCGCTAATGTAGACCACAGGGTCCGGCTGATCCAGCCACGCGAAGTCGAACACGTTGGGGTGCAAGGTCTTGGTGAGACTAAACACCGCGCCGTTCTCAACCGGCTGCTCAAACCACCAGTCAAGCAGGTTGTACATTAGGCGCGCCTGGTGATTGACCCAAACCTGAAGTTCGCGTCCCTGCCCGTCCACGAAAATCAGCTCTTGGAGGGTGGGTTCGGGATCTAGCCAGGCGGTTGGAATTTGGCAAAGGGGGAACGTCCCGAGTTCGCGATGGATCGACTTCAAGACCAGACGAAGCTGCTCAGGCATGGTCTTCGGCGCCGCGACCACGTCTTCATCCAGCACATCGGTTGCAAGGGGGTGCTGGAGCAGTTTACGGAGCGAGGAGCTGAGGCCTTCGTCGGTGAGTTCGACATCGATCAATTCGCCTTCGTCGTCGACCACCTCGGTGGAAACAAACTTGAAGGGCTCGGGGACTTCTCCGATGTAATCGGGCAAGGTGCCCGCTCGTCGGAAGCGGTCGCCACCGACCCAGGCCACCGCGCTGTTTCCGCGGAGAGCCGTCATCACGTTGTGCAAGTCATCCGGGAAGGTCTTATTGCTCGGCGTGATTTCGTAAAGCTCTTCAAGCAGCTTCGTCACCGTTACCGAGGCGTCAGAGTTGGAAATTCGGGCGACCAAGCGCTTGATATCCTCGGCCTTGATATCGATGGGTGCGGCGTCTTCCATGTCAATGGAAGGTGCCAAACGGTCGGCAAGCTTTACGGCGGCGCCGACCCACTTCTTCGCCTCCTCCTCCGGATAGATCGCACCGGAAGGGGCGAAAACGTAGCCTGGCACCGTCACCGCCTCCGCGAACATGCGCCGGCAATCGTACATCGGCGGGATATGCGGGTCTTGGGGATTCAACTGCAGCCATGCGCAGGCGCCGAGGATTTTCAGACGGATAGGAGCTGCCGCTTTGATCGCTTGGGCAAACGCGCCTTCGACACGCCACTGAATGGGACCGATCTTTTTCTTGGCCTCTTCAACTTCTTCCACGGTGACGCCGTTGAGCGCGAACGCACGCTCGATGGTTTCGTCGCTGGCGACAAACCCCCATTTGGTCAGGCTTGCCTGCTCAAGGCCGTCAAGCACAAACTGTGGGTCCTTGTCCAAAATGCGTCGGACGATGGGCTCAAGCTGAGCGGGCGTGGTGCGCCTTTGACGGCCCAGTTCGTGCAGCACAAGCTCCAAGTGAACGGGGGCGCCGAACGCATCAAGAATGAGTCTCAGGGCTTCTGCTACAGGACGCCCGCTACCGGTGAGGCGCGAGGCAGGCACCCAGCGCCGATCGGCATAGGTAAATCGCTTTGGGTTGGTGGCGAGCAGGGACCGAACCGTCGCAAGGCCCACGCCATGCGACGACAGTTTGTCGGCAAGCTCACTCAGCTTGACCGCCGACTCCATCTCACTCAGTTTTTCAAGGATCAAACGATCCACGTACGAACGCGCAAACTCTTCTTCGGGCTTTATGGTAATTGGCTTCGCCAAGGGGAATCCTCCGTCCACGCAAGGCCGGGACGCAATCACCTATTATGCCAGGCTCAGAGGCCCCAATTCTACGGTACGCAGTGCCTCATCAATAACCTGACCGAACGACGACCGGTGAATCACAGAAAAAGCTGACCGAAGCGGAAGCATCGGAGGTGTATGTTGAGCATTTTGGCAAGGCGAGAATTGGTGGCTATGAAGGCGAATTTCATCACACCGTGGGTTACACCGACGTGGCAACCGGGTGGAGCGAGTTTCGTCCGCTCAAAACCAAAGGGCAACACGAAACGACCACCGCCCTCGAAAGCGTCATGGCTAGCCTACCGTTTCCCGTTCTTGGACTTGATTCCGACAATGGGTCCGAGTTCCTCAACTGGCACCCGGCAAAGTTCTGCGCCGATAGAGGCATCCAACTCACACGATGCCAGCCTTACCACAAGAACGACCAATGTCGAATCGAGCAGAAGAACGGCGCAATCGATTCCATGAATAGCAGTGGCGTGCGCGGGCTGATCACTGCCCCTTGGAGCGCTCCGCAATCGCTTGGTCAAATCATCCCTTGTGTTTTGCTTAAGCCCTCGTCGACAGCAGCACCTTGAAGGGCATGCCTTCTTCGCAATAAACCTCGGGATGGGGGAAGCCGGCGGTGGCCAGCATCTCCACCAATTGCTGCTCGGAATAGCAATCGCCGCCAGGGGTTGCCGCGAGCATTTGCAGCGCAAAGAGGGCGGGAAATGGCGGCCCTAACCGGTCCTCGTTCACCACAAACTCGACCACCACCAGTTGCCCGCCCTTCTTCAAGGCTCGGTGGCACTTCGTGAGGAAGGCGGTATTGGTGGCCACATCGAAGTGGTGCAGGAAATTCGGAACGAGAATGACGTCGAAGTCGGTCCCATATTCCACGTCGAAAGCGCTTCCCGGGAGCAGCTCGTATCGCTCGCCAACCCCGGCAAGCTCGGCGTTCTGCTTGGAATATTCCAGCACCGGCGCCCAGTCGTTACCAACCACCGTAGCTGCCAGATTCTGTTTAGCTACGGCGATGCCGAAAGCGCCGTGGCTGCTGGCCACATCGAGAACCTTCCATGGCGCTCCGCCTCCATCGCCCAAGAGGTCGGCCACGTAGGTGGCGCTCTTGCTGACGATGGGCAACATCGCATCGGCGAATGAGGTCCAAACCGCCTCGTCGGGTGCGGTGACCGCTTCATCCTTGGCACCGCCTCGCCTGACGGTGTCGGTGAATCCGTCGAACTGGGCCATCATCCGCGGATGGTGAAAGAAGGCAACCGAGCTGCCCATGTATGCCGGTGAGTTGCCGTTGAGGAAAACCTCGGAATCTTGGGTGTTCGAGTATCGGCCTCGATCTTTAAGCAGGAAGCCCTTTACGCAGAGGTAGTCGCATAAGATCCTGACTCCCCTCTCACTCGCGCCGCATTTGAGCCCAATCTCTGCGGGCGTGCTATGGCCTTCCGAAACGGCGGTGAAGATGTCCAACTCAATGGCGGCCGCGACCGCATGGCTCTCGTGAAACGCGAACGCTGCCTCCATGAACTTGAAGGGGCTCGGCACCGGTGACGTGGACATCGAAGGATCGTCAAGCATTGTCCTACAATACGCTAGCGGAGCCTGTACAAACTCCGACCTCAGGTCAAAAGGTCGTCAATTGTGCAACCCGGAAGGAAACGACGGGTCCTGCAAACAAACCTCACTATTCCGCTTCGTCGCGTCGTAAGATGAAGGTTGACGCGACCCTTAACAGGCCGTCGAAAATTCAAAAATCGCGGAGGTTCGAAGGTGAAGCAATACACCGCAGACAAGATACGCAATGTCGCCATTGTAGGCCACGGCGGCTCCGGCAAGACGATGCTCGTT
>Ga0302320_10003523_pt1 | contig 36322 bp, 26 predicted proteins | sample Bog_T0_3_FD_202130 | JGI IMG/M metagenome (GOLD analysis project Ga0302320, IMG submission 202130) | Peat permafrost microbial communities from Stordalen Mire near Abisko, Sweden - Bog_T0_3 | ecosystem: Environmental > Terrestrial > Soil > Wetlands > Peat | place: Sweden: Abisko, Stordalen Mire...
TCGACCTCCGCCCGCGACATGCGCGCCACGGTTTCAGCATCAACACCAGCGATCTCGCCTATCGTGAGCTTGGCCACACACAGGGTAAAGCCCGTTTCGGCCCTGCGTACAAGCCCTATTTTTCAGCACGCCAATGGCCATCCTGCTCGCGCCCAGCCGCCAACCGGCGCCAGGGGGTGTGACCGGTTACAGAATATGAAAGAAACCAGCATCTGATCGCCGACAACGCCAACGGAAAGAGCTACATGTGTCGCGGCTCCATACGACAAGGCGAGGCGTTGTTGCCGGGACTTTTCCGCTGCGCCCGCTGCGGCCGACGGCTGCACATCCAATACACGGGCAAGGGTGGCAATACGCAGCGCTATGCCTGCAAGGGGACATTCAGCGCCAAGGCCGTCAACAACTGCATCGGCTTCGGCGGGATGCGGGTCGATCGCGCCGTCGCGCGGGAAGTGCTGGATCGTTTGCAGCCTCTTGGGATTGAGGCGGCCCTGGCCGCGATGGAGGCCCAAAGTGAGCAGCAGCAGGATAAGCGCCAGCAGATCGAGAACGCCGTTCAGCACGCCCAGTACGAGGCTGCACGGGCGCGTCGGCAATATGATGCGGTCGACCCCGATAATCGTCTGGTCGCCGGCGAGCTTGAGCGGCGCTGGAACGAGAGGCTGGTTCAACTGCGGGACTTGGAGACCCAACTTGACAGTCTCAATCAAACAAAGCTGGTGCCAACACTTTCGGCAGAAGATCGTTCAAGGCTGATGGCCCTCGGCAAAGATCTAGCCAAGGCCTGGAACAGCCCGGGTGCATCGATCGAGACGCGCAAGAAGATCATCAGGCTTCTCGTCAAAGAGATCATCGTTGATGTCGTCGACGACAGATTGGAGCTTGTTATTCATTGGCAGGGTGGCGACCACACCGAGATGTCGGTCAAGAAGAACAAGGTCGGGCAAACCCGCTGGACGGTCGAGGCCGATGTCGTCGACCTCGTGCGCGTGCTGGCGCGGCAACTACCGGACATGGCGATCGCCGCCATCCTGAATCGCTCGGGTAAGCTGACGGGACGCGGCGCTACCTGGACACGAAGCCATGTCTGTGGTCTCCGGAAAACCAACGGCATTCCCGTTTATCGAGAGGGCGAACGAGCCGAGCGCGGTCAGGTCACTCTCGATGAAGCCGCGGATATTCTGAAGGTAAGCCGCGCGACGGCCTACCGGATGGTCAGCAGCGGAGTGCTTCCGGCCGAGCAGCTCTGCCCTGGAGCCCCCTGGGTAATCCGGCTTGCCGACCTGCAGCAGGACGCCGTTCGCCGCGACGCCGAGGCCAGGCGGTCACGGCGCCCGATGTCTGAAAATCCGCTCCAAAATTCCCTTGCTTTATAAGGACATAGCGAGATGAGCAGTATGACGCGCCAACGTCGCTGCCGGCGAACAAGGCGTTCTTTCTTGTGAGAGCGACAGGCCGCATGCCGCGTTCGACGACGTTGGTATCCATCTCGATGCGGCCGTCGTCGAGGAACAGTATCAGTCCGGACCAGTGTCGCAGGGCGTAGCGCATGGCGGCAGCCAGCGACGAGCTACCGGACAATCGCGGCAACTGCTCCTGCAGCCAGGCGTGAAGTGCCTCGACGATCGGACGGCTGCGCTGTTGCCGGACGGCGCGGCGATGCTCGGCGGGATGGCCGCGAATCTCCGCCTCGATCTCGTAGAGCTTGCCGATGCGCGCGAGCGCTTCGGCGGCGAGCGTCGACTTGGTGGCGACGTAGAATTCGTGGAACGGCCGTCTTGTGTGGCTCCAACAAAATGCGAGTTGGATCGAGCCGTCCCGACGGCCCGTGACCAGGCTGGCGAACCCGGCGTAGCCGTCAACCTGCAGCACACCGCGGAAGTTCACGAGATGCGCCGTGGGATGCGTGGCCTTGCGGTCCTCGCTATAGATGTAGGCGGCCGCCGGGTGCGTCGACCCCTTCCAGGGTCGATCATCGACGGCATAGCACCACAGCCGACCCGTCTTGGTCTTGCCGCGGCCGGGGTCGAGCACTGGCAGCGTGGTGTCGTCGGCGAACACCTTGGGCGACGACAGCACGGTCGAGACCACCAGATCGTAGAGCGGACGCAGCCACCAGCAGGCCCGTCCTACCCAGTCACTCAGCGTCGAGCGGTCGATCGTGATGCCCTCGCGCTTCAGAATTTCAGCTTGCCTATACAACGGCAGGGAATCGCAGAACTTGCTGATCAAAACCTGCGCCAGCAGCGCCTCGGTGGCCATGCCGCCATCGATCGGCCGCTCCGGTGCCGGCGCTTGGACGACGGCGTCTCCACAGCCACGGCAGCCATAGCGCGGGCGCACGAAGACCTTCACCCGCAGTGTCGCGGGAATCCGATCCAGCACCTCGGTGCGGGTGTCATCGATCAGGTGCATCGCGCCGCCGCAGCAGGGGCAGTCCTTGCTGTCGACGTCGATCACCACTTCGTAGCGTGGCAGGTGCGCCGGCAACGCGCCGAGATTGCGACGCGGGTGGGCTGCACGCCGCTGCCGCCGCTGCTCCTCTGACTTCTGCGCGGCGTCATCGGCTGCCGCTTTCTCGGCAATCTCCTGCTCGATGTCCTCCATGGCGAGATTCATCTGGTCTGGCGATAGCTGCTCGGAACGGCGGCCAAAGCGATGACGCAGCAGCTTATTGATCAGGGACTGGAGTTTCTCGATTTCCGCTGTCAGCTCGGCCAACTGCGCATCACGCTCCAGGGCTACGGTGACGGCAACCCGAACCATGCTTTGCAACGCAGCGGAATCGTCTGGTAGGGCGGTGAGATCGATCTGCATGGCGGCATGTTGAACAACGCCGCCGCGTCGCTGCCAGAACTTTTTTTGTCGGGACGATTTTTTCTAACCTGCCAGTTCAGGCCTGCGACTTGGTACTGACGACCGCCATTCACAGCCTTCCAGCAGTGTTGCCAATTGGGCCGGCGTCAACGAGATCGCGCCAGTGCTTGTGGTCGGCCAGATAAAATAGCCACGCTCAAGACGCTTCGTCAGCATGCATAGGCCGATGCCATCGTGCCAAAGAACCTTGATCAGCCCGCCACGTTTTCCGCGGAAGGCAAAAATCGAGCCGCCGAAAGGGTCGTGAGCAAGCGCCTGCTGCACTTGCATGGCGAGGCCCGCCATCCCACGCCTCATATCTGTAGTGCCGCAGGCAAGATAGACCCGGACACCAGATGGAGCGGTGATCATGACCGTTCCAGGGCGGCCAATACCCGCCGCAATGCAGCGCCATCCACCTTCGCATCGACGCGCACCGATACGCCGCGCGACAACGTGATCTCAATGCGGCCGTCCGGCTGCGCCGGTGACGGCGCCGTCAGTCGCTCGGGCGGCGGCGCAGGAGGGCTCAACGCCGGCGCTGTAGGTGTGGCCATCTCCGGGCACGAGGGCGCTGACACGACGTCGACGCGCACGAAACTCGGCTTCCTGTCGCCTGCGGCCCCGACGGCGTCCCGTAGCAGCTGCTGCCGCCAGGTGTAGAGCAGGCCTGAGCTGATCCCGTATTTGCGGGCCACGGTCGTCGGTGACGTTGTTGGTTCCAGGCTCTCCAACGCGATGTCGCGCTTCTGCTCGATCGTCCACCTGCGGCGGGGCTCGCTGCGCGTGATGACCTCTATGCGCTGCCTGCGAGCCCTCTTATGATCACTCGTAGGAGCGTCCTCAGATTCCAACACCGCGTCCAGCATCCTGTCGCCCTTTCTCAAGGACGACAGCGGACCCTACTTCCCCCGGGATTCGCAACGTGATGGCGGCACAGCGCTTACCACCGCTGGGAGACTTGTTCGAATCCACTTGAGGCGTCGAAGAGCCCTCTTTTTCCAGAGCGCCTCCCGCTCCGGAGCGAGGTCCGGGTGGTGCTCGATATCCCATAGCCGCACTGTGACAGGCGATGATGAGAACTACGTTTACGCTATAGCTCTCTCTTGAGCGGAGTTCGAATCCCCCGTGGTCCGGCAAGGTTCTAATCCACACGACGGGCCACGACCGACGATGATGAGCACTACGTCTACGCTATGGCCCGATGATTGAACGGCGCTCCGATCCCAGCCGACTGCTCCGGGGGCGGGATGCTCTAGCCGTACGCTCGCCCGCGAGCGAGCCCGAGGCCTGGCGCCACCCGCCTTTGGCGCGCCCCACGTACTCATTTCGATACCGGGGTTGCCGTGCTGTCCTTGCTCGTGTCGACGGCAACGGTGGCGGTGCTGGCCTCATTGGTCGACGCGCTAGTGGGCCCGGAGGTCGGCGCAGACGGTTGAGGAGTGACGGCAGACGTTGGCACATTTGTTGCGGCTGCGATCTTCGCCTCAGCTTCTGTCTTCGCCCGACCGATTTCCGTTCCTAAGCCCTGCATGTCATCGAAATGCATCACGTCCCCGCTCTCTCCACCAAAGTCGATCGCACCCCATCGAGTGAGAACCTGCCCAAGACCTTGCACCACCTCACGAGGTATTGTCAGAAATCCTTTGGCTGGGTCGGCAGCCCCTTTGAACGGGCGATCGGCGGGATCAACAGTTCCAGGCTTTTGAAAATCCTGCACATCGGGCGGGCCGGCTTCCGGAATGGATCCCCCCAAGGCCGCGTAATCCTCCCACATCACCTTGCGTATATCGTCATAATCCGGGCCTGGCTGGCCAGGATGGGTACTCTTCCACTGATTCTTTATAAAATTGTCGCGCTCCTCCTGAGTCCCTCGCATGAGTGCGAAGTAACGCTTCATCGCGTCGCTTTCCTTCTTCAGGCGATCGTAATATTCAACCCAACGGGCATCCCGCGGCAGTTTGCCGCCAGAGAGGGTATATCCTGTTTTCGTAATAAGAACAGGAATGATGGATTGGTGAGGACCGCCAATTGGTGGAGGTAAGGTGATGGGGTCATTGAGCACAAACTCCGCTATGCGATTATAAACATCTACGAGTTGCCTATCCAGTTTACGTTCGCCAGCCTCCTTCGCCGGAGTGCTCCCTTTTTCGTGCATCACAAAGGGATTCTGATCGCTATCAATATCAATAGCCAATCCCCAGCCATGCGGACCCTCCTTGAACCGGAAGCCGCCAACCGATCTGATTCCGTAGCCTGCTGGTTTTGAATTGCCGGCCTTGGCGTATTCCGCATCAATTACGGTTTCCGCAAGTTGCAGCTTTGCGAGAAATTCTTTTTTCACTCCCCTTGCTATCGGGTGTCCAAGAAAATTGCCTGGGATCATGGACGCCGCATACGCCGCATAGTCTGCATACGGGCCGCCAAGTGCCGGGCCAATCGCCTGCGCGATTTGGTCAATGTTAGGGGACTGGGGTTTTGCGGCGGCGGGACCACGCCGCAAAGTGGAAGTGGACGGGTTTGACCCACGCGCCTGAATAGTGTGCGCCAACTCGTGCGCCAGCAGAAATTGCCCAGCTCTCGAACTGGTGTCGTATTGACCCGTTGCAAAAACGACGTGGTCGCCAACCGAATAGGCACGAGCCCCCACGGCATTCGCCGATTCCGCCGCGATGGGATCACAATGCACGCGCACCCTACTAAAATCGTGACCGAAACGCCGTTCCATGACGGCGCGGGTCGAATCGCTGAGCTTGTCGCCCGGAGCGCTTAACGCAGTCGCCACGACGTCCGGAGCGGCCGAACGCCCCAGTTTTGCAACCGAGCCCATCGGCAATCGTCTCAGGTGCCCCGCCAAATCGCCGCCCTCGATCTCCCCGAGACACGTCAATGACGACGTCGGAACATAGAGCGGGGCCTTCACGCCCTTCGCTTTCAGGGCCGCGGCATCGGAATCGCCGTACGGCTCTATTTCGATAAAGGGAACGTGCCCCTGGAGACTGGTCCGATCGGTGTCGCCCCTGTAAGTCGGAACCACACGCACATTTTCCGCAGCCGTGAAGGTGGCCCCTCCAAAGCTCAAGATGATAAGACCCGTATCTCCAATCGTGCCCTCCACCCGGTAAAGCGGGCAAAAAGTAAAACCGCTTGCCGGGCCGCCGACCGAAACGTTGGTCACAGAATACAGGCTCGCGCCCTTCGTATCGTCTATTGTCGATAATTCAGCCGGCCACGGTCCGGGGGCACCGATCGGCGAAAAGCCCGGATTCTTCTTAAAATCGGAGTTTCGGTCAAACTCCTGCAACGAACCGTTCACATCCAGGGCGCCGCAAAATTGCCTGATCTGGTCAGGATTGAAACCTCGTGCGGCACGATAAAAGGAGATGAGGTTGGACGGCAAATCCTCTTGGGAAAATGCAGAACCGCTGAACCAATCCGTCCATTCCTGCTGAATTTCGAAGATGATCGAAAGGCTTTTGAACATGCTCAGGGCGACGGAAAGGACTTCCTCATCTGAGAGCGGGCGCGCAAGAGTCACTTGCATGGACGCGCTCGAAAATACAACTCCGAACCGGGCCGCCTTCATCTGCGAGGTCTTACTCGGCTGAGCTAGCTGGCTCCCGCCAGATTTCAGGGCATCGGACGCCTGCTGCACCTGCGCGATCAATTTCTTTGCCAGACCAGGATTGGCATGACCCCAGTCGATCCAACCGCAATTTGTCGAAAAGCTGTAATCTGACTTCTTTACGCCAGACTTGGTGGGCGCCCTGGAAACGGCTTGCGTCGCCCCTCCTTGCGTCTGCTGGATAACATGCGCCAATTCGTGCGCAAGGAGCTGGCGACCGCCTTCAGTTCGCGGGGCGTATCGTGACGCGCCGAAAGCGATATGCGAGCCCACTGTATAGGCCAGCGCGCCAACCGATCGCGCCGACATATCCGACTTGCTGTCGACGTGCACACGGACACGACTGAAATCGTGTCCGAAGCGGGGTTCGAAGAAGGATCGGGTCTCAGTGTCCAGTGACTGTCCCGGCGAACGAAGCGTTTCCTCCACAATGCTGGGCGCATAAATAGCTGCCGTCTTGGGTCGGGCGTCCAACTTGGCTTGCAGATTTTTCACCTTGCCCTCGTCTTCCTCGCAAGCAGCACATTTGCGTCTGATCTGCGCCGGCCCGCCGCCAAGTGACACGTCTCGGTCTGGCATTCGCATCACTTGCTCGGCAACGCGATCCGCCTCGCGTTCAAGCGGATCGTTAACCTCTCCGATAGCGAGCTTCGGTTGCAGGACGCCTCGCACGGGCAGCAAGTTGAATAAGGGCCGCGATTGAGTAGAGGGTGCTCCGTCGGGCGGGAATATTGGGATCCTGCTGAAATCCCACGAAACGCCAGGGCCGACCTTTCGGATAGCCGGACTAGCCGGCTCACTTTTTTGCTCATTCAGGACGTCAGGTTCGTGCCCTTTAGGGCTCATTGACCCCAGCGCCAGCAACCGGAGCATCGCCTGATCGGGATTGCCAATGCCTTGTCGGAGCATTTGCGCCTGCTCGGCTGTCCCCCAACCTAATGGTCGCGCTATGTGCGTCGAGTGCGCGTGCGCCTGTTTGCAAGTCGAGCTTGCGGCTGCCTTTGCTTGTGCCTTTGCGACTGGCGGAGCAAACATGTCTGCGCCCTCTTGTGAAGGCGGATCGAGTGGAACGCCCTACCCACCGTGACCGCGCTAATCGTGTTTGAGTTGCAGGGCGAAGCATATCACCCTCGCTGTCGATTTGTCGCAGACAATCTGCCATGTACCTATGTCACTCCCGCAACCGGCAAACACCCTGACTGCGATCCGTCCGCTCTGACTCGTTGCAATCAGCTTGCGTTGCCCCGGCATTGGGGCCGCCGTACAATCGTTCACCGTGGCCAACGATCCACTCACCAGCGAGCTGATGCACGCGATGCTGTCTGCGCGCGCGGCGCTGTGGAAACAATATGGCAAGCTTCACGATCTGGTGGTGAAGATCGTCGCCCGCACCGAATTATGCCGGCGCTTCATGGCGATTCCAGGCGTCGGACCGGTGACGGCGCTGAGCTTCATGGCGGCGATCGACGATCCCACCCGATTCCGTCGATCGCGAGACGTCGCCGCCTATTTTGGCTTGACCTCGCGGCGCCGGCAGAAGGGCGTGTCGATCTACGTTCCGGGCCGCATCAGCAAGGCCGGCGACCCCGAGATGCGACGCGCGCGCTCCGAAGCGGCGGCGAGCGCCATGCTAACGCGCTTCAAGGGCAAGGACAAGCTCCCAGGCTCGATCGCTGGTTGCGTGACGAGCTGCCGGTGGCACCCGGCTTGACCGGCCGAATGCGCCAGTTGATCGACGATATTGTCGACGAAATGCGCGCATTAAGCGACCGAATTGTCGCGCTGCGCGAAATGGCGCGAATCTGCAAAAATCGCCCGTTTCGCTGCAGGAAATGTGAGAATGTTGCGGGGACGGTTCTCACATTTGCTGCAATTGCTGGACCAGAAGGGTGGCTCTGCCGGCTTGCCGTCCCGGGTCCAGAGCCTGCGCTGACTGGTCGGGCTGGTTGTCCGGCCACCTCTCGACGGCTCTCCGTCTGGGCAAGTCAAGTTCATCGTTGGGCAGGTCAATGTGCATTCGGCGTTGCACGAAACAGCGTCTCACATTCAGCGCAGCGCGAAGAGCTTGATCTCAAGTTCAGTGCAGCCAGTCTCAAATGCAGTAAACCGAAAATCCGGCAATATTCAGCCGTCTCCGAGTCTCAGACTTTGGCGCAGCGTGACAACCGCTGATCCGCTGGTCCACATGCGCCTGCGAGTGATGCGCGGCGTCACTCCTCCGGCCGCGCGGCCACCGTCCCGAATATGGTCGACGGCTGCTGTACCCGGGCCGCGGTGGAAACCGGGCCCGCCCGCAGCGCCTCCAGCGCGTTCTGTTGGCGCGCAATCGCCGCGTGGAAACGCCGGACGGTCTCGTCCTTCTGCTGCTGCAGCGCGGCGATGCGAGCCTGAATCGCCGCGACCTGGGCGGCGCCGGCGTTCAGCGTGGCGCTAACGCCGGCCGGGCTGGGTGAGGCCAGGTTAGTGCGCAGCGTATCCAGCCAGGTCTGCTGCTGCGTCAGGATGTCCGGAATTTCCATGTGTGTCTTCCTCGCGGGCTTGAGCCGTCAGATCATAACGTTGAGCGCCGCGTCAGGCGCCGGTGTGTTGCTTTGATTGATCGGCGGATGGCTGATCACGTTGGCCACGAAAGGACCGGGCATGCCGCCAAAATCCACCGAAGGCACGGCCGAAAACGACTTGATCTGGTTGGCCACCACGTTGGCCACGCGGCCGACCAGCTTTACCGTCGCACCCCCGGTCGCGGCACCGCTCTCCAAACTCACATGCCGACAGTAGTTGTTGCAGAAAATCACTCGCTCGAAACGGACGTGTAGGCTGTCGCTGCCCTGCCCTTCCAGCAGTTCCACCAAAGCGGTGCGACCTGTGCCGACAAAGCTATTGCCAACAATTTGAATCGGATAGCCTAACACGGTCGTTGCGTCCCCGGTCCCAGCCGAGTACTCGAACATACCGCCCATGTAAAGCGCTCGGTCTTCCGCCGTAGTGACGCGCACGTCTGGCTGCGAATAGGTCACTAGGTTGCCCTCGATGCTCGCCTCAAGGATCAACGCACCGGCGATGCCGTAGACCGGGGTGGCCGCGGCCCCGCTGGGGGGGACGCCGGTGTCGAGCACCTCGTTGCCGGCAATGCGCAGAATGCCCATCGAACCCATCACGCCGATCGCCGATGCGCCATTCCCGGCCAGACCGCAGCCGGCGATGCGATTGTTTACCACGTCGGTGCGCGCCAGCAGCGATAGGCCACCTACTCCTGCAGCCGCCATGAAGGTGATCCGGTTGTCGGCGACGGCCGCGCCGTTTTCCTGATTGAGGAACACTCCTAGCCCGCCGCCGGTAATCACGTTGCCGGCGACGCGCGAGCCGATGTTCTGCAAGGCTGAGACGCCGGAGGCGAAGCCGTTTATCTGGTTGTCTTCGACGCGCAGCAGGATGCAGCCGCCCAGGCCAATGCCGACGCTGTTGGCGTCGGGATTGCCGAAGGACAGCGAGTTGCCCGCGATTGAGCCGCCATCGACCGCCAGTGCGACGATGCCCACTGGGCAGGACGTCACAAAATTGTTGCAGATGCTCACATCGGCCGTAGGGATGGCGGACTTTTTGCCGGCATAACCCACCTGGATGCCGATCGGCGTGCTGCCGGTGGTCGCGCCCGCTTCCACCGTGTTTCCGACAGCTGAACTGCCGAAGCCAGAGATCCGGATGCCGACATGCTGGTCGTTGCCTTCGGGCAGCCTGACTAGATTGTTCGCCGCGGTGCTATGGCTGGCGGTGAGGTCGATGCCGTAGACGCCGACGGGGGCCATGCTTGGCCCGACCGGCAGGCAGACGACGCTGTTGTTGCGTACGGTCACGTGGGTGGTGATATAGGAATTCGGTTCCATCCCGGGCGTGTCGTTTGCCACGATGCCGTAAAAAACCCCACTGATCGCGTTCTCGAGGACGTGTAGTTCGCCCACGATGAACTGCGACAGGATTCCGAATATCGCCGGCACGGTGGCGCCGCTGGTTGGGTGGTCGAACGGCATCGCGTTGCCGGCGAGCAGGATGCGCTGCGTGTTCTCGCCGGTTACATAAATGCCGCCGGCACCGGTGCCCTCGATGATGCAGCCGGTGATAGCGATCGACTCGGCGTCGTTGATCGTAAAGCCGAACACATCGCCGCCGCCGCCGCGCGCTGCGCAGCGGTCGATGAAGATCGCGCGGGCGGTATTGACGGCCACCACCGCACCGGTGCCGCTACCGCGCTCGAAGTCGATGTTCACCACTTCGACGCGCTGCGCGCCCTTGGGATCGCCGATAGTCAGCACTGGGCCGCCCGCGCGCAGCACCACCCTGGTGCCCGGACTTTCGCCTTCCAGCTTCACGTTGGAGCGCGCGATCGAGAGCGGGTTAGGTATGACGTGGACGCCCGCGCGTAGACACACGCAGCCGCCAAAGCCAGGAAGGCTGTCGATCGCTTTCTGAATGTCATCACCTACTGCCACTACAACAGTGCAGCAGCAGTCGTCGGCGCTTTTCTTGCCCGGCCGGCAGTCGCTCGGCGTCGGGCTGGGGCCGCCCAGGCCGGTGACGGCGGCAAGCTGGACGTAACGGTGCAGGTTGCCGCGCGGCGGCGCCTTTTCGAGCATCTCCACCTGGGCGGTGGCGACCCGTGCCCAGAACACCCACCAGTCGCCGGTGCGAAACGCGCCGGCAGCCGGGTCGAGCGAGAACTGGACCTGCACGCCATCCTCCAGCGGGATCAACGCGGCGCCGGTGGCGATCAGACCGTCGGCATCCAAGGTGTTGGTGCTGGTCTGGTCCCAGCGCTGCACCCGCGTGTGGCGCGTGGCGATCTCGGTGGGGTTGGCTCCGAACGGCCGCGCGCCGGCAGACGGCAGCGCACGGTCGAGGGTGATGCTGGTGGTCGCCGGCTGGATGTCGGCGATTCGTGCCATCTCGCCCGGCTCTTCCGCCAGTTCGCGGTTGTCGTCGGTCACGGTCACCCAGTCGCCGATCGAAAACCCCAGCACGGCGTCGCGCCCAAGCCGGCTGACGGTGAGCTGGGTCTGCCCGCCGGCAACCACGATGGCGCTGATGGCGGAGACAATGGAACCGTTGTCACGCGACCACTTGAAGCGCGCGGTCCCCATGCTGCCGCCATTGTGGATTTCGACGCGGTAGAGTCGGTTCTCCAGGCCGCGATAGCCGGCGACCGGCGGCAGTAGGCAGGGATCGTCCGGCGCCGCCGGGGCGATGGCACTCGAGGACAACCGGCCGGCCGAGGGTGGCGCGCCGACGGCGAGGCCACAGGTGGCACCGGGCTGCGCCGTGGTCTTCACCTGCCAGACCGTCTGCAGGCGCGTCGTGGTGTCGCGGCCGCCCAGCGCGGCATCCAGCAGCGCCGTTGGGTCCTGCACCCAGGTGACCTCGCGCTCCCAGATGTCGAGGTAGACGGCGATGTCGCCCGCCGGCAGCGCGGGCGGGTCGGGCAAGAAAGGCTGCTTGAGGTAGCTGGCCGTCTCGTCGGCGAACAGTTCCGCCATCACTCCGTCGACATAGATGCGCCCGGGCGCGATCGACAGGTCAACCGGCGGTCCGACGATCGGCGCAATCTTGAAGGCGTCCGGGGTCGTGTCGGCACCGATCCAGACCGGGCCGAACAGGTCGAGCCCGAGCAGGCGGGTGCGGCGCCGCGCGATGGCGGCCGCCTCGTTCCAGTCGGCGTCAGTCTGCATCCGGCCCTGCTGCTGCAGCAAAGCGTCATAGCGCTTGCGTGGCACAAAAGAGAAGCGCGTGTAGTCACCCCGCATGGCCCGGCTCCTGTTTCCTCACGGTCGCGTCATGTCACTTGAATCAGCCCGGCGTCGAGGCCGAAGGGCAGGTACTCGCCCAGCCGCTGCTGCAGGTTGGCGGCGCGCTGCGGCTGTTTGAGGTGGCAATAGACGCCCATCTCGGCGCCGTCCTCGGCGCCTGTCGCGATCTCCGGCGCGATCGACAGCGCCAGTTGCAAATAGGCGGGCTGGCCGTAGCGGTTGTCGGTGTAATCCGGCTTCACGCGGCGGCGCACCTCGGCGCGAATGGCGGCCTGCTGCGCGGGTGAGAGCTTTGTGGGCGAGGCCGCCTGAGTTGCGTCCAGCGCATCACTCTCGGCGAGGTCGGGCTGGCAGCGATAGCGGCGCGGCGTGCGCGAACCGGCGACCACATAACTGAATCGGATGCAGCCGATTTGGATGCGGTCCGACAGCAGCCTTCCATCGAATACCGCCTCGCTGGCGAGGTCGACCTCGCGCACGTGCACGGCGCCGCGCAGGGTGCTGCGCTCGACGTGCAGCGTAGGGCCGGGCGGGTCGCCCGCCCCGACGCCGCCGATCGCCGGCGTACCGACCCCGTCCACAATGCTGTCGAGCACGTACAGTGTCTTGGCGTCGCCAGGCAGTCGCAGCGGACCGGTGATGGAGAAGGCGAGTTCGACCGACAGTTCGGTGTTCGCCGGCGCGCCCGACGCATCGGTCGACGCGGCCTGAAGGCTCGGCGGCACAAGCTCGGGCGGCGCCGGTGGGGCGATAGGGTCGGCCTCGGCGATCGAACCGCTGGGCACGAGCGTCGTGTGCAGCAGGCGCAGGCGCAGAAGCGAGCCTTGCAGGTCGAGTGTGCCCTCGACGAGCAGGCCGCCGAAGGTGAGCGAAAAGTCGGGGCGGTTGCCGGTGATGGCCAGCGGAGCGCCCAAATTGATGTGCGGGCGGAACCCGTCGGCGGCCTCGATGGTTAGGAAGATACCGGTGGCGGGAAGCACGTTAATGGCCAGCGTCTCGGCGTAGCTGCGGTTGTCCTGGATGCGGATCACCGTGTCCGGCCCACTGGCGGCGGTCCAGTGGGCCAGCGCGGCGGTGAGCGTGGCAAAGGTGCCCGCCGCACCGCTGCCGTCCACTATCAGCACCTGATTCGCCAACGCCCCCTGTACAAGCCAGGCGCGGCGCCGGTACGGGCCGCCGCCGAGTTCGGCCGGGAAGCCCATGTGGTAGAATACGGTCACGCTAGCCGCCGACGTCAGCGCCGAGCCGAGCACCAGCCGCCCGAGCGCCACGTCGATGCCGATCTCGCTCGGCGCCACACCGCCCCAGGTGCCGAGGTTGCGGCAGACGACCGATTCCGGGAGAACGGGCGCGCCGTCCACTAGCACCATCAGGCTCGGGTGAGGAGCGATGTCGAAGCCGGGCACCGCGTCCCAAAGGCCATAAAAGTTCGTGAAGCCTGGCTTCGGTGCAGCTAATTCGGCGTAGTCCCGCAGGTCCTTGTAGAAGCGCGCCGGGCGGATTGGCTGCGGCACTGTTAGTTCAGTGGCGAACCCTGACTCATCCCCGCCGGTGACAAAGCGACTGAACACCGGCGCCGAATTGCCGAGCGGGCTGAAATGGTAGCGGAAGTCGCCGGCCGCCCCGAGCCGCCGCGCTGCGACTGCGGCGAGCGGCAGAGCAAGCAGCCGCCACAAGAAGAAGGCGACGTTCTGGAAGCTGTGCCAGCCTTCGTTCTGGCCGATCGGGCGCACGTCCACGGTGTGCATGATCTCATCGAACGGTCCGTCCAGTCGGCCCATAAGCCCGACCGAACGGATATCGGGCGTGCGGAGGGCCTGCGGCCTCAAGTGGTTGCGCATCCCCTGCGTCCAGCCGAGCAGTTCGAACATCGCCACCGCATGCGCTGCCCAGCCCGTTACGTCACGGGCCAGTTCCTCCAGCATCGGCAGCGTGCCCTTGCGGCGACGGTAGTAGATCGTCTTGGCTATGTCCGCACGCGCGCCGAGCCCGAGCGCCGGCGTCAGGTCGGGGCCGGTGAGGTCCTGGAACAGTTCGGTTGCCGTCGCCGCGTCCGGAACGCGGCGGGCATCGAACAGCGGCGTAGTACCGACGAGGTCGCCGATATAGGGGATGACCCAGGGCTCGCAGGTCTCGATGAAGGCGTCGCGCGCTAACTGGCCGATATCGGCGTCGATCGCATCCGTCGTGGTCTCGGCGATGCGCAACAAGGCCCGCAACGGCTCGCCGGAGTTGAGGTCCTGCGTGCGGATATAGGCGGGCAGCAGGGAATAGAGCTTGTCGGCGAGGGCGCTGGAGTAGGCCATGTCAGAGCGCCTCCACCACGGTCAGGAATATGTCGGTCGCCGGGTCCTGGATGAATGCCTGTTCCGCCGCCAACACCGGCGGCGGCGTGCCGCGGAAGCCGGCGCGGGCGTAGCGGTCGATCAGCGTCGTGTCGGCCGGGCAAGGCCGCGCCGGGAAGATTCGAATATGATCCTGCACGGCGTCCGCGGTCACCTCGCGCACCAAGCGCTCCTTGGCCGACAGCTTAACGAAGTCCTTGAGCTGGAACACCTCGAGCACTACCGCAACGACGCCCGGCGCGGATTGCAGCGTCGCCATCACGTGGCTGGCGTGCACGGCCTGCCCGAGCGCCATCGCCTCGAAGCCTAGCGCCGTCAACAGCGCTGCGCGGGCGTTGGCAACCACGGCGGCGGCGTCGAGGGCGGGATCGGCGACCAGCCGGGCCATGACCAGCAGCGGCACGCGCACGAGGTTGGCGAGCGTGAGCGCATGGTTCGGGTCGCGCGCCGCGGTGAGCAGTGCGTAGAGCGTGCCCACCGTGCCGTTGGACAGCGCCGCCCCGCCCGGTCCCGCGACGGTAAGGAACACGGCGCGCTCCATTGCCTGCCACACCCAGGTGGCGGAGGCGCGGGCAACCAGGCCTGAGGACAGGGCGAGCCACTCGAAATCGGCGAGTGCCACTATGCGGCCGAAGGTGCGCACCGTGCCGGGGGCCGCGGTGCGCGCATCATCGCGCGGCTCCGGGTCGGCGCCGCCGTCGGAGGCCAGCGGGTTGGTGACACCGCGCAGGCCCGGTGGGCGCTCCAGCAGCACAGAAATCTGCCCCGCCGTGGCGCGACCGGCGAGGCCCAGTCCGACGCGATAGCGCGCGAGCACGTTCATGGCCCCAGTTGGCGGCTGCGCGCCGGTGGTGCCGTCGCCAAAGGTCACGGTGGTATCGCCGGCATCGGACTGTCGGGCGGTGTACACGCGCGCGGCGCTGCCCTGGCCATACAGGCTGTCCACGCGCTGCCAGGGAGTTCCATTGACCAGCACCTGCAGCGCTGGCGTGCCGGCGATCTCGATCGGGTCGGGCAGGTATGTCAGAGGCGCCCGCGCCAGGCGGAATTGCTGGAAGCTCTGCGTCGCGTCGGCATTGCCGAGCGTCTGGTCAGGCTGCGTCTCCCCCTGGCTGGCCGGTGCGACGTTGCCGAGCAACGTGCAGCTTGCGGCGGGCCGCACCAGCGGCGGGGTGAAGTCGACCAGCAAGTGGTCGGGCGGATCGCCCAGGTTGGAGGCAATAGGCTGCACCGCCGTGACGGTCGCCGGAAGCGTCGCCGCGTCGACACGCAGCAGTAGCTGACGCCCGGCAGTGAGCAACCCGAGCCCGCCCAGCACCGCGCCGGGCGTGCGCAACGCCACGCGGCCGCCCGCCGCCATCGCCGGATAGTCGTAGGTGCGGAAGGTGATGCCGGCGCCGCCAAGCTGCCAGATCCGGGCGCGGCGGCGGTCGGGGATGTGCTGCAGCCCCTCCGCCGGGAAGGACCAGCCTTGCCAGATGCCGCCGGACCACGCAACACGCGCCAGCGAGCCGTCCGCGGCGCGGACATAGACGAACAGCGTACCACCGACGAGCAGCGCCGCCGGCGCCCCGCCGAGCGCGCCGCCCAGCGCCGTCCAGCCCGACCAGTCATCGCCGGTGCGGCTGATCTGCCATAGCTGGCCGTCCGTTCCGTGGACGAACACGTCCACCCGGTCGTTACCGGTGGCGACGATCGCCGGCGTATCCTGCGCCGCGCCGCCGAGATCGAGCCAGTCGGTCCAGTCGGTTCCGTTGAAACGTCGGTGCATCAGCGTGCCCGCATCCGACAGGGCGACCACGTCGAGCCGACCCGTGCCCGTGCTAACGGCCGCCGGGGTGCCGGCGAGAATGCCCTGCAGCGGTTGAAAGCCGGACCACGTGCCACCTTCCCTGCTGTTCACCCACAGCCCGCGGTCGATGCCGCGCACGAACACGTCGATGCGCCCGCCGCCCCAGCTGACCGGCACCGGCTCAGACCCGAGCGGGCCGCCGAGCGGCACCCACGGCGAAAACACCGGCAGGATGCCGTGCACCCACAGGCCGAAATCGGCGCCGCGCGCGAACACCAGCAACTCGCCCGTCCCCAACACGATCGGCGCGGGGTTGAGGGTGATCGCGCCGTCCATGCTGCTCCACGCCGTCCAACCGCCGACCGAAGTCCAGGTGGCGGTCGCGAGCCAGGTGGCGGCATTGCAGGCGAACACGTCCACCCGGTCGAAGGCGGTGCCGACCGCGACCACGTCGCTGGCGGCGGCAAGATCGCCTGGGACCTCGGGCACCGTAGTGACGTCTCTGGAGGCGAGGACGACGCCCTCGCCGCTGCGCATCATCACGAAGTGCTTCCCAAGCACCGGCACCGGGCTGGGCCGGCCGCGGATGGTTTGCCGCAGCCGCACATGCGTGACAGCATCGGTGAGCGTGCCGAGCGTGGACTGCTGGTCGGCGGTGCCAGCGACAACGACCTCGGCCAGCCGTGGGACGGCGCCGGGGCCGCAGTCTATCAGCAGCCGCGCGCCAGCGCGCAGGTCGTCGTAGCGAGCATCGAGCGGATAAAGATCGGTGCCAGCCTCGATGCTGCCGTCCACCACCACCGTGTTCCACTCCCCGCCGGCCGTTTTGGAGGCGTCGGGTACGAATATTTGGCTGTCGGTGGCGTTGTAGCCGAAGAAGCGCAGCCGCTTCGTGGTCTGCTCCGCCCACGCCACCGCCGGCCACCAGCCGGCTTGCTGCACGGCCGGGGTAAAGCGCAGCCGCGGGCCGCTTGACGGGGACGGCTGCGCGGCGACCGTTTTCTCCTCAATCGCGCCGAGGCCAAAGAAGATCAGCGTGTCGCCAGTCGACAGCGAGACGGGTGCCGATAGCGGCGCCTCGCTGGTGCCGGCGGCGAAGGCGTTGAACGGCACGGGCGGGGCGAATGCGGAAACGGCGTTGAGGTCGCCGTGAGCCGTCGACGCCACCAGCGTCTCGTAGGTGGCGGGCGCCTGCCCCTGGTCGGGGACGGTCATCACCCTGAGCCCCCGCCGAATCGTCACCTGGGCGCCAATATCTGCTGCGAAGGACAGCAGCGTGGCAGGCGCGAAGCCGGGGCGCATCCGATAGCCGATGAGCCTTAGCATGCGAAGCAGCGAATCGCGCTCCTGCGCAGTGCGCAGGAACATCTCGTTAGCGGTGCGTTCGTTGTAGAAGCTCAGCACATCGCCTACCGCCGCCATCAGTTCAAGCAGCGTGATGGCAATGTCGTCGCTGTCGCGCGTGGTTAACGCGGCCAGCGCCGGCTCTGCATTGATGCGCTCCAGCATCGCCTCGCGCAGTGTGGCGAAAGTGCCGATGCGAAAGCCGATATGCGACAGGCCGGCCCGATTGAAGACCGGCAGGGGAGCCGCCGGCGAGGCCGCCGTGCAGCAGCCGCAGAAAGACGTCTGTGGAAGCGTGCCGTTCATCACTATCGGCCCCCCACCGCGGTTAGCGTCAGCACGCCGGATTCCGGGAAGTTCGGATCGTTGTCGAGCCGTGGGATCTCCATGTCGGCCATCGGGATGACGCCGCGCTCCAACTCGCCATGTGCGACTTCCCAGTAGCGGCGGAACACTGTGACGGTGGCGGATTCTAGGCCCTCGACCGCCTCCAGCGCTGCATACAGCCGCGATAGGTACACTGGTTGGCCGAAGCCGAAATTGAGCGGGTGGAAGAAGCCGCGCGTACCGTCCGGCAGCACGCGGTTGGACAGCACCGCCAGCACCGCCGCTAGCAAGTCGCCGCGGAAATGCCCAGGCGCCACGCAGAGGGTGAGATCGACCTCGAGCGGCACGTAGACCGCCGCACGCACCGCCAGTTCGTAGCCGGCAAGCTGGTAGCGCGTGAGCCATGCAATCATCGATGCCGCGTACGTTGGCGACAGCGCCGTGCCGCCGCCAGGCAAACGCACGAGGTTGCCCGCATCGACGGGCTGGACGGCGACGAACACCGTGTACCAGCTTCCCGTCCAGCGGAACCGCGACTTGGCTGCGGCGACCGCCGGGTTGGTCAGCGCGCCGGCGTCCCAGTCGGCCTCCGTAACTGCGCGGTACTGCACCGCGCGGAACGCATCCGGCGCACACTGGCGCACTTGCTCGATGCTCTGCGGGTCGGCGCCGAGCCGGGCCGGCAACGGCTGATACACCGCGTCCACCGCCGCCAGCTTGAGCACCGCGCCGGGATTGGCGGGGTCGAGCGGGTCGGCGGGGTCGGGTGTCACGATGTGCACCAGTGCGCCGGCGCCGAGATTGCCGGCGCTGCCGTTGCCGATGCGATGGCGAAGCCGCGCCCTGGTTACGCCGAGCGGGCGGCGGCCGTAGTTGTCGTCGCCGAAGCGCAACGTAACCTGGCCGCCGTCGTCCACCTCGGCCACGAACACCTGGTCATAGGGAGTGCTGTCCAATAGGTGCGGCACAGGCGTCCACAGCTCCGGCGGGTTGCTTGGAAAGCTCAGAAGCAGCGTCGCGGCGGGCGCCACTTTGGTGGGGTCAACCCACAGGTCCGTGCGCCCGATCAGCAGCCGGCCCGCGGCATCGTACTGTGGCGTGGCCGGCATAGCCTGCTGCGTCAGCGGCGCGAGCGGCAGGGCCAGCGCGGGCAGCGGCCAGCGTCCGCTGCCTGGATCGGGCAATGCGAGGCCGCCGGTGTCGGAATCCAGGATGACGGTGCGCCCGTGGTCGGCCGGCACTACGTTGCCGCGCGCCAGCGAGACGTTGGCGATCGGCGCGCCGGTCGCCGTCTGCGCCGACAGGCATAGTGGGAAGGTGAGGGCGTCGGCATCCTGCCAGACCACATGCAGCAGTGGCAGCGGCGGATCGGTCGGGTCGGTGCGGGGCGTCAGCACGCCGTTCGGCACCGCGCTGGTAAAGGCTAGGTCCGCGTGCGGTTCGGCGATGATCAGCCGTACCGCCTTCCGGCGCGTCGGATCGCGGTCGGCCGTGGCACCGGTGACGGGGCTGCGCACCTCCTCCAGCAGCATGAAATCGCCGGCCTTCAGGTCCGGAGCGAAGGCGACCTCTGCGGCAGCGGCGCCGTCGATGCCATACAGGTACGCCTCTCGCGCGCCGACGCCGAGGCAGCACAGCGCGTCTTCCCAGGTGTGAACGACCAGGGCATTGTGCTTGTCGCTGACGCGCACCGGTGCAGTGGTCTCGAACACGGTCGCGGCCGCCAGCGCCGGATCGGAGTCGAAATCGGCGGTGAACGGCAGCGTTGGCCCAGGCGCCGCCGTGGCACCGACCAGCGGCGTGCCGATGCGCGTCACCAGTTTCGCCCCCGCCGGCACCACGCCGTCGGTGCCGGCGGCCGCCACGAAGTGCACGAAGGTCACGGCGTTGCGGCCGTTGTGCATCGTGTAGTCGATCAGCCGCGCATGTCGCGCTGCCGAGACGCGGTGCTGGCATGTGTCGAGATAGGATTCGGTGACCGGCCCCGCATCCTGCCAGTAGCTCAGCAAGTCGCCGGCATAGGCGAACAGCTCGACCAACGTGATGCCGAGGTCCGCCGGCAGCCGCTCCTGCCAGGCCGGATTGCGTTGCGCGATCAGGTCGAGCAGTAGGCGGCGGAAGCTCTGGTAGTCCTTGGCGAGGTAGTCGAGCGCCGGCTCTTGCAGCACGTCGGATGGACACGGCACGGCGGCGCGGCAATCGAGCGGGCTGGGGCAGCCTGCCTTAAAGCTGAACCGCGCCTCGGAGCGCTGCTCGTCGATCGCGGCATTGATCACGGTCAGCACGTAGAACGAGAAATCGCCCTCGCGGTCGACGAACACGTGCAGCACCAGCGGGTCGGTGGCGTCGGGCTGCACGCCGGTCACCTGAACGCCGACGATGCGCACACCGCCGATGACGGCGAACTCGGCGGCGGTCAACGCAGGCGGGGTCTTGAGGAAGGTTACGTCCAGCACGAGACGCTGGTTCGGCGGCGCCAGCGGCGCGCGGCGGTATTCGACATAGTCGATGCCGTTGAGCGGATGCGACGCCCCGCGCAGCACCGCGGAGCGGCGTTCGTCAGTACATTGCAGATAACCGCTCAGGGATATGCTCATCGCCGCCTCCCGCTCATCCTGCCACCGGGACGCGGAACAGGTCCTGCCGGGTCTCGCCGGTGTCGCGCGCCGAGTAGGTGACGGCGATGGTCAGCGTGGCGTCCTGCGACGTCACCTGCACCGCGCGCACCAGCAGCACCGGGTCGAGCCAGCGGATCAGCGCGCCGTGAACCAGCTGCTCGGTGGTGGCGGCGAGCGCGTCGGAGTTCGGCGCGAACACGAGCTGGCCGATGCCGCAGCCGAACTCGGGGCGGTTCACCCGCTCGCCGGGCACGGTGAAAAGCACCAGCATGATCAGGTCGCGCAGGTGGCGGTCGTCGCCGGCGACGGCGCTGCGGCCGCGCGCGTCGATGGCGAAGGGAAAGGCCAGTGCGCCGGAACCAGACATGGGCGCACCCTATTTCAGCAGCACGGTGGTGGAGAGCAGCCCGGCCGGCGGCTGCAGCTTCGGCAGCGGCGGCGCGGGCGTCACCGGGCCGGCGCCGGTCGTTTCGCCCGGGTGCATGTGCGTGTTAAACGCCGTGACGAGAGTGCCGAGAAACGCTATCAGTGGTGGCCCTAGCACCGCCGGCTGCGCCGCCGCCTGTCCGCCAAGCTGCACCACCTTGCCGTCCACCACCACCCGCGCGAGCCCCTGCACTGTGACCGTGCCGGTCAGCACGCTGATGACGATGCGGTTGGTGCCAAGTGGGTCGCTGACCGTGATCGTCTGCAGGAGGTCGTCGAACGCGGTGGTCAGTCCGAAGTCGCTACGCCACACCTTGGTGGTCGGCGGCACCGGCGGGCCCGGAGGCGACGGCGGCACCGGCGGCGCCTCGCCCACCGCCCAGAAGCCGCCGCTCCAGATCGGCCGCGAGACGTCGCCCGCCTCGAACTCGATCCACACGCCCGAGCCGATCTCGGGCATCGAGTAAAAGCCTGCGCCGATGCCGGCGACCGGCGCGCAGGGCATGGCCCAGCCGGTCGGAATGGCGCCGAGCACTTCGGTGACGCTGGCGATAATGCACCCCCGGCCATCGGGGTCGAAATTGTCCAGCACGGTGCCCCGGTACTTCCCCCAGACGCGCTCGCGTCGGTCGGCATCGGTGCCGGTGCATCCGACCTCGGCTGTCTCAGACATGCACGCTGCCCCCCTTCATCCCGCCGGCGCCAGCAGGTCGATGAACACCTCCGCACCCGTGAGGCCGACCGCGTTGCGCTGCGCGGTGAAGCTCTGCACGTAGTCGTCGCGCGAGATGCGGTGGGTGACCGAGGTGACGTAGTAGAGGCCGCTGTGCTCGCGCCCCGCCCCGCGCACCAGCACCGGCATCCCGGCCATCAGCGGGCGGGTTAGCTTGATCGCGTCCGCCTCGCCGGTCGCCTTCACCGCGCGACTGCTGCGCGTGGCGCGCGCCAGCGCCTGGATCTGCACCTCGGCGGGATTGGTCCCCTCGCCCTGGTAAAGCTCGATCGGCGGCGGCAGGATCCGGTTCAGCGCCGGCTCCAGCCCCATCGGCAGGTCGGTGGAGACCGGCGCCACAGCCGGGATCGGCAGCCGCGTGGTCGGATCCGTCGTCAGCCCGACGACCGCGGCCGGCCTCAGCATGTCGAAATTCACGTCGAAGCTGTTGAGGTTGGTCTGCGAGCCGAAATCGTACGACAGCACGCCCTGCGGCGGCAGCATGGTCTGTGGCGGCATGAAATAGCCCTGATCAAGGCCGATGACCGGGTCGGGCCGGATGTACACCTCGTAGCCGTTGCGGCGCGCCAGCCGCATCAGCCAGGCCGCGTCGTGCTCGCGCTGCGTCATCGCCGGGTCGAGCGGGGTGCGCGTCGGCGGGGTCGGGAAGATCACCGGCACGATCGCGTACTTGGCGAAGATCTGCGCCGCGATCACGCTGTCCGGCATGACCGGCCACTGCATCGGCGTCTGGATGTGGCTCATCAGCGTGCCGAGCGAATCCATGCCGACCACCTGCAGCGTGGACTGCCCCGGGTCGTTCTTGCCGCCCAGCCGCACCTCGCGCACGAAGCCGTTGATGAGGCACAGCGGCAGGCCGAACAGCGCCGAGATGCTGATGCGGATCGGCAGCAGCGGGCGGAAGATGTCGATCGCCAGCACGTCGTAGTCGCCCATGAAGTTGCGGCTGAGCTCGAAGTGCAGGCGGAATATCGAGGCCTTGTCCACCGCCGTCTCGATCTCCACCAGCCGCAGCGCCTGCATGAAGGGCTGCGGCAGCGGCGCGAACGCCGCCTCGATGATGAAGTAGGAGGGAAGCAGCGGCATGGTCTCAGCTCGCCCGCGGTCCGGGCACCAGCAGGTGCTCGCCGGGGGTCGCCGTGAGGTCGGCCGGGCGCTGCACCAGGTTGGCGTCGCAGAGCTGCCAGAAGCGCTCCGGATCGCCGAGTGCGGTGTAGGCCGCGAGATCCGGCCGGTCGCCCTGCTTCACGGTATAGCCCGGAGAGCCCGCGGTCGCCGGGATGAAACGCATGCGCACATAGGCGATGACGCGCCCGTCGGGCGACGTCACCTGGGTCTGGGCGACGTTCTCGTAGCGGCTGCCGCGGAAGAACATGGCGCGCGCCCCTCAGAACGGCAGCACGGCGCGGATGCCCGCGGCGTCGCCGATAGTGTTCAGTCCGGCCATCACCTCCTTGGCGGTGAAGCTTGCCATGTACACCCAGTAGCCGGGGTTGGTGACGTCGAGGTCGCGATAGGTCATCACCCGCAGCGACACCTGCGCGGTGGCGCGGATCGGGTTGAGCGCCTGGTCGAACGCCTGCTCGCGGATGCTCAGGCTCTGCACCTGCACCGGCAGCACGCGCCGCGCGCCCCAGATGAGCAGGGCGAGCGGCGCCTGCTCGGCGAGGATGAAGGCGCTGCCGAACAACGCCGCCGCCTCGTTCACGACGACCGAGACGTACGAGGGGTGCATGAGCCGCTCCAGCGCCGCGATGGCGGGGTGCAGGCCGTTCTGCACCGTCACCGGGTTCTGGTCGGGCTTCTCCAACTGGTCGGCGGCGTCGAGGTCCATGGTGAAGCTGAAGGTCTGCTCGGGCGGGCCGTGCACCCGCAGCGCGTCCGCCCGTCCGCCGCCGCCGCCCTGGCGGCCCTGCAGCGTGTGCGTCATTTCCTCGGGGTTGTATTGGAAGACGATGATGGTCGGCAGCAGGTCGGGAAGCTGGTAGGCGACCAGGCCACCCTTGAGGAAGCGCGGGGAGCGGGGATAGCCGGTGGGCATGGGTCAGCCCCTCGGCGCGCGGAGAATCATGCCGCGACGCGGGCGCGCGGGCACGCATTGATGCTGCTCAGTTGTCAAGCCGAAGCCCCCCCTGTCCTGTCACGCTGTAGTCGATGGTGTCACGCGCGATGCGCACGCGGCCCTGAGCCCAGGCGTCGCGGATCGCCTGCTCGATCGCGGGATCGCCGAGCCCGAGGCGCCCCGGCGCAAGCGCGGCCGAGACCGCGTTCTGCCACGAGGACGGCATGGACGTGCGCACCTGGCCGAAGGCGCTGGCCGCGCTGACGCGCGACTTTGCGTCGGCCACCACGATCTCGTAGTCGCCATTCGGCAGCCGCACGGCGGTCGCGTAGTCGGCGCCCGGCACGTTGCTTCCCGACGGCGCCAGCAAGCCGATCTCGCCGCGCACCATCCGCGCCTCGTAGGCGCTCACCTCCGCCGTCTGCGCCCTGATCGCCGTGGTGACCGACCGCGCGGTCCTCGCGGACGCGGTCGCCACGTTGGCGCCCGGTGCCGCGAGAGCGGGATCGAGGAAGCCCATCGACGCCGCCTGTTGCAGATCCGGCCCAACCGACGACGCGGCCTGTGCCGCCCCCCAGGCGCCGGCCGATTCGAGTCGCTGCACCGCCTGCGCCGGCGCCGTGGTGATCCAGCCCGGCGGGCTGTATGTCAGGAACGATCCGCCGCCCTGGCCCGGCACCGTCGTGAGGAAGTTCGCCTGCGCCGGGCTCGCCGGCGGGGCCGGCAGGAACGGCGATCCGGCGGTCGCGCCGGGCACGCCGGTCGGCGCATTGAGCGCGGGCAGGTCGCCGAAATAGGTGCTCGTCGCGCCCTTCTCCAGCGCGGGGATCGCATCCGACAGGCCCATCCCCACCGCGGCCGTGCCGGCTTGCAGCGTGCGCACGCCGCGCCAGCGCGCGAGATTGCCGAACATCCCCCCGCGCGCGGCGGGCGAGGCCATATCGGTTGCGGCGGTCGTAGCGCCCGCCCCCGCCTCGCCGGCCGGCACCCCCGCGAACAGGCCGAGCAGGGGCGGCAGGGTCGCGATGATCGGGTTCTCGCCGCCGATATCGACCTCCAGGCCATGGCCGAGATGGCACCCGGGGCACTCGGCGGAGCCCATGAACACGCGATAGCGGGTCCCGCCCAGCGAGATCGCCGGGATCGTGCGCGCATTGTCGTCGAGGACAACGATGTAGGTGTCGAAGTTCATGCCCGCCGTCGGATCCGGCTCGTACTGGATCGTCGGTTCGGCCGCCTGCCCGATCACGTAGCCGCCGCTGCCGAACAGGCCGAAATGCTTCACCGAGATGGTCCGCACGACGCGCGGCAGGCCGGCTGTCGTTCGCTTCGCGACAGGGAACGCGCGCGATCTGTGGCTCCCCTTGGGCGGTGGAGTCTTCGGTTCCGCGACGGGCTGCGGCGGGGGGGCGAGCGCGGGCGGCGGCTCGACCACCGCGGTCGCCGCCTGCACGGTCTCCGGCCCGACCGCTTGCACCACATCGGCCAGCACCGCCTGCTGTGCCTCGTCGGAAAATCCGTGCCGGCGCGCCTCCTGCTTGATCCACTCGTTGGTGCCCTCGACGCCCTGCTTCAGCGCCTCGGGCATCAGCGACGAGCCGAGGAACGAGGTGTAGAGCCGGTTGGCCAGGCCGACGTTGCGCCGGCGGCGCTCCTCCTCGCTCGCCTCCTGGCACGCAAACCCGTGGCCGCGCGCCGCCTGCACCACCGCCGCGCCGCCCTGCGCCGCTGCGGTCGCAGCCCGGCGCGCGTCGTGTTCGGCGGCGGCGTCGCCGGCATCGCCGCCGCCGCCGCGCCGCTGCTGCACCACGTGCGCAAGTTCGTGGCCGAGCAGCAGGCGCCCCGCCGCGCCTTGCGGCGCGAACGAGCCCTCGGCAAAGGCGATGTGCGGCCCGAGCGCGAAGGCATCCGCGCCGACGGCTGCGGCGGCCTCGGCCCCGGCACGGTCGCGGTGCAGCCGCACCGCGCCGAGGTCGGCGCCGAAGCGCGGCTCGAAATAGGCGCGGATGTCCGCCGGCAGATGCTCGCCGGCACCGAGGCGGTGCCGCAGGGCGGCCGGCGCGGCCGGGCGCGGCGACGGCGCCGCGACGCGTGCCGCGGCACGGCGCAGGGGCGCGGCCACAGCGTGCCGGCTCATCGCAGCCTCCGCTCAATCGCCCGCCGCACGGCGTCGGCGAGGTCGCGCGGCGACGCGCCGTGCGGCAGGCGCACCGTCAGCGTACCCAGCGCGACCGTGGGCGCCAGCGTCGCATCGGCCGTCGCCGTCGTGCGCAGCGGCGCCACCGCCGCCTCGGCGCCGTCGCGCACCGCCGCGGCCACGTCCGCGGCGCCGGCCGGCGACGCCGCCCACCCCGCACCGGGATGCCCAATCCCGCTCATGGCCAGTCGAATTCCCATTCGAACAGCCCGCGCTCGCGCTGCGGCTGCTCGATCTTCTTCCAGTCCGCCCACAGGCGCTTCTGCTCGGGCGTGCCGAAAGTCTGCGTGGCGGCGTCCATCACCGCGGGCAGCAGCCTGCCCTCGCGCTGCAGCTCGGCCGCCGTTTGCAGCGTGCGGCCGAGCTCGTGCCCCGGTCCCTCGGCGAGCGACGCGCCGGCATAGCCGCCGACCGCGCCGACAACCAGCGTGCACAGGGCGAAGGCCGGGCCGGTGCCGACGCACAGCACCACCTCGCCCAGGATCTCGCCCAGCAGGCTGCCGAGCGCGCCTGCGGTGAGCTGCGTCAGTTCCTCGCCGGCAACCAGCGGCTTGTCGTACTCCGACGCCTCCGAATAGCGGGCGCCGGCGCGGCCGAGGTTGCGCGAGCAGCCGCCGCCCGGGCGCGCTCGCCGCATCGAAGGCGCCGCGCGCGAAGCCGATGTCGCGGCCGAGCGTGAAGGCGCGCGCACCGCCGCCGGCAGCGGCGCTCCGCCGGTCGCCACCGCCTGCGTCGCCGCGGCGACAGCCCCTTCGCCCCCGGCTGCCCCCCCGCCCTCGGCCCGGCGGCGCAGCATCCGATCCTCCTCCTCGCAGGCCGCGCATTTGCGCTGCAGCAGCAGCCGGCCCCGCAGCGCGGCACAGGCCGGGCAGCCGACTCGCGCGGCGCCGCCCGCCAGCACCCGGGCCGCCGCCTGGTCGGCGGCGCGCTCGGCCGGATCGTCCACCGGCCCGAGCCGCACCCGTCCGGGCGGCGCGGGCGCGCGCGCCACCGCGCGGGCGCGCTCGGCGGCCTTGGGCGCGGGCGCACGGGCGGCGGCGCCGGCCATCACAGCGCCTCCCCGCGGGGGCCGCGCAGTTCCTTGTCGAGCTTGCGGAACTCGGCACGGGCCGCGCGCCACACATGCGCCATGCGCACCGGCCCGCGCTCCGCCGCCGCCAGGAAAGCGGCATTGACGGCGATCACCGCGATGTTGCCGCCGGCGATCTCCAACCGCGCCAACGCATCATAATCGAGCCCCTCGGTTTCCGTCTCGGGCGGGAACGAACGCTGCCACAGCACGCGCCGCTGCACCGTGTCAGGGAACGGAAAGTCGACCACGTGCCGCAGCCGCCGCAGAAACGCCGCGTCCAGGTGCGCCTTCATGTTGGTCGCCAGGATGGCGAGCCCGGAGAAGCGTTCCATGCGCTGCAGCAGGTAGCTGACCTCCAGGTTGGCGTAGCGGTCGTGGCTGTCGCGTACCTCGCTGCGCTGGCCGAAGAGCGCGTCGGCCTCGTCGAAGAACAGCGCGACGCCGCCACACTCCGCGGCGTCAAACACGGCCCGTAGGTTTCGCTCGGTCTCGCCGATGTATTTCGACACCACGCCGGACAGGTCGATGCGGCACAGGTCGAGCCCAAGCTCGCCGGCGACGACCTCGGCGGCCAGCGTCTTGCCGGTGCCGCTGGGGCCAGCGAACAGTGCCGCAACGCCAAGGCCGCCCGGCATGCGCCGTGCGAAACCACCGCGTCCGTACACCAGCGCGCGATCTCGCACCTGGGCAGCGATGGCGCGCAGATCCTCCTGCACGGCGGCGGGCAGCACGATATCGTCCCAGCCAAAACGCGGCGCCGTGCGTTCGGCTAGCAGCCCCATCCCGTCGCCGGCCGCTTCGCGGCAGGCTGCCCAAAGTGCCGTCTCATCGGCTTGGGTTGCTGCCGCAATGGCGGCGATGGCGGAGGGCGCCAGCGGGTACTGGTCGGCCAGTCGCTCGCAGGCCGCCCCGAGCCGCTCGGCGCCGGCGCCTAGCGCCTGCCGCCACAGCGCCGCCCGGTCGGCCAGCTGCAACGGCGGTGGGCGCAGAACCGGCAGCCCCGCCGCCTCGGGCAACGGCTCGGTGCTCAACACGAACAGCGGCGCCTCCAGGCCGTGCAGCAGGGCGATGGCCACGGCACGCGTTTCCGGCTTGGCGGCCTCCAGCAGCAGCGCCTCGCCGCGAAGTGCCGCCTCCCGCGCCAGCAGCGCTAACACCTCCAGTTGCGCGGGCCCTTGCTCCGGTAGGCCGCTGGGGCTCAGGCCGACCACCCGCAGGCCGAGCTGGGCCGCCGCAGCCGCGGCCACCGCGGCGCACCCACAGCGCGGCGGGCCGAGCAGCACGGCGACGGGGCGACGAGACGTGCGCATCATCTCGGCGAGCGTCTCGGCCGCGGCAAGCTGACGCGGCGGGCACGGTGACGGCGGCAGCGCGATTCGTAGCGGCAGCAGACGCGTGTCCGGGTCGTCCTCTCCAGCCAGCGCGCGCGCCACGCGCTCGTCGACCGCAAGCGGAGCGAGCAGCGAGGCTACTCTCGGCTCGACCGTGACCAGCCGCCAGTGCCGCAGCGGCGCGACAGGCGCAAGCCGGCGGAAGCCAAGCTGACGGGCTCGCGGATCGGCGCCGGCAAACAGCGCCAGCGCCATCTGTGGAGATGCGCCGCCTGACGCAAGCAGCGTGCCGTCCAGGAACGGCGCGGCCGCCAGCAGCAGGCAGTCCTCGTCAAACGGCGCCAGCCCGAAGGTGTGCGACAGCAGATCAATCGCAGCGGGCGCTCCGGATGTGCGCATGGCGGCGCGGGCAGCATCGTAGGCAGCGCGCGGTGCGGCAGCATCCTGTCCGGCCAGTATCGCGCGTAGCCAGTCGAGCCCGAGATCCAGCGCCGCCTGGTTGCGGGCGGGCCATGTAGAGACCGTCGGGGGCTGCAGGGATGCATTCATGGTGTCATTGGCCGAACCGGAACGCTGCCACGTCGCGCGACCGCGCGCCGTCTACTTCGACCGCCAGCGGATAAGGCGGATCGGTCGCCGCCTGTACCGGCAGCAGGCCGACGGCATCGGCCATCGACACCTGCACCTGGGTCGGCGTTGGCGCCGCCAAGGGGCCGACACCGGGCGGGCGGATGCGAATAGCGGCGTTGCCCAACACCACCTCAGCCTCGCGTGCCGCCGGCGACCACAGCCGCGTGCCGGTCACCTGCAGCAGCGTCGCGGCATTGCCCGCGGCCGGCGACACCCCGGTGACGCGCGGCACCAGTTGCAGCAGCAGAACGTTGGAGCCCTGATGGCGCGGCAGCTTCACCGTGGTACCGCGGTCGAGGCCGCCTTGCACCGCCTCCTCCGCCTGCTCGGCAAACAATTGCACTTCCAGCAGCCCTGGCTGGAGTTGCTGCACCGATGGAATCGGTCGCGCAACTGGATGGTCGAGATCGGCCGGGTAGGTGTCGTCCGGCACCGTCAGTTGCAGCGGCAGCGCCGCAGGCACGAGGCGGATCGGATCGAGCGTGCCGAGCCGCACATATAGCTTGTCCACCAGCGTGCCGGTCGCCTCAATAGTGATGGCGTCGCCCACGCGCACGCGCTGCTCGCCTTTCGCCGGTTCGGGCGGCACGCTGGCGTAGGCGTCGAGGATGACCGGGCGACTGCGGATGGCGGCCAGTATGCGACGCTGCTTCACCAGCTGAGGCCGCGGCAAGGGTGCCGTGGTCTCTATCTGTACCACCGTCAGCTCGTAGATCACCGAACGGCGGAAGTTGGCCTCACCGAAGGCCGACCAGACGCGGGTCATTTCGTCGAGCGCCGCCGGCTGCAAGACGATCTTCAGCCGCTCGAACTCGCCGGCGAGCGTAGAATCGAGGATCGGCTCGCCGACCGGGCCGGCCGCCGGGTTGATGATAGCGAGCGAATCGATGCGGTTGCCAAATTCGTACAGCACCCGCATGGCATCGCCGAGCAGCGTCTGCGCATTGAGATCGCCATCGGACTGCGTCTCAAGGGCGCTGTAGGTGGTCACCAGATACCGCAGGTTGAGCGACAGCGGCGGTCGTCCGTAAGCGCCTGGCGGGGCGGTGTCGGGGATCGGCTGGTTCTTCAACTCAGCGTTCTCAATGAGGTGCAGCAGATAGAGGTTGACCCGCGCGCCATCGACGCCGGCGACGGTCACGTCGGGGGGCGCGATGGTGACAACTGCCGGGACGAGCATGCGGTCGAGCAGCAGCGTGCGGAGCGTGCGGCTCACGGCAGCAATTGCGGTCTGGTCGGCCATCGCTAGCGGGGTATCCCACGGCGGGCGTTGGCATAGGCCGCGAAGCCGATGGCGCGCGGCGCGGCGGGTTCGGCCGGGCGGGCGGTGGGCGGCGGCTCGACGATCACCTGGATGCGGTCGATGGCGACCGTAATGGTGGCCGGCGGTGGCGAGGGGTCCGGCGCCACAGCGCGCAGTGGCGTTGCCGCGGAAGCTGGCACGGCCATCTGAGGTATCGGGTCAGGCGCCGGCGGGGGAGCCGGCGGGGGACCCCGCGTGGCCTCCGGTATGTCCCCGGCGGTGGCGCTGGATGCGGGGACGTCAGGCGGCGAGGCGGCCGGCTGCGCGGCCGGGGCATCGACCCCCCCCGCCCATGGTGAAGCGGCCACCGGTGCCGCGACCACCACCGGATCTGCAGGCGGAGGCGCCAGTGGCGCGACCTGCGACGCCGGTACGGACACGGGCGAAGGCTCGCCATCCTCGCCCCGCGCCGGCGCGGGCGGGAACGGCGTGGCCGGGGTCGGAAGCGTCGCAGCGGGCGTGGGCGGCGCGGGCAGGGGTTGCGGCGCAAGCGCCGCCCACGCCGGCGCGAGCAGCGAGCCCGGCGCAGGCACCCCGGCGAGGGTCGGGTCGAGCGCCACGCCCGGCGTCGCAACCGCAGTGTCCGTCGCCGCGATGTCCGCCTCTGCCAACCCTGCCACCGGCTCGAACCGTGCACGCTGCCGTGGCGCCAGCAGGACGGTGCCGGGCGGCGGCATTCCGGCGCCCCGCAACGCCAGCCCGGCCAGCCAACCCGTCATGCCGCAACTCCGGGGTCCAGCAGGGCGAGGTAGCGGCGGCGGCGCGCCGTAGGGAGGCGGAGGATGTCAGTCTCGCTCCAGTGGTAGGCGGCGGCGAGGCGGTGCACGTCGGCCAGCACGGAGCCGGTCTGCTGCAGCGCGCCGGACAGTAGGGCATGCGCGTCTGGGATGGTGCGCTGTTGCGCGCCGCATTCCGGACAGGGTGCGGCGACGACGATCTCGGCGTCCGGATCGGAGACGCGCAGCACCTCTTCAAGAGCGGCGAGCAGCCGCGCCGGATCCGATGGCGCGGCTACGCCGTGGGCAGCGGTGACCGAGCACAGGCACGCGCCCAGCAACGCCGTTTCAGCTGCCGTTGCATCGACGGTGGCGAGCGCCGCCGCTCTTTCCTGATCGGCGCCGGTCGGCAGGCGGTAGCGAAGGGTAAGACCGTCCGCGTCCGCCGAGCCCTCTGCCGGCGCCCAGGTCCCGTCGCCCGGCGCAAGCACCTCGCGCAGGTCCAGAGCGATTTCGACCGTGGCGCCGCAAGCCGCGCAGGTCACAAGGCACTCGACCTGGGGCGCGAAGCTGGCGGCATGCAGCGCCAGCACCAATCGCTCGCGGTCGCCCACAGTTAGCCGGCGGACTTCGACCGCGCCGACCGGCCTGACCACGCCAATGCTCTGCAACACGGCCGCAAGCAGGGCCGTCACGCGCTGCGCCGGCAGCTTACCGGCTTCTTCGAGCGCAAGCTCGTCGGCACCGCAGAGCGGCCGCAGCACGGCGACGCGCTGCCAGGCGCCGCCCTCGTGCAGCCCGTGTCGCAACCGTACTGTTGCACCGTTAGACATCAAGCGTCATACCTGCCAGCGCTGCTCAGGCCGGTGGCTTGGTGAAGGTCGGCTCCAACGGTTCGACCACGGAAGGGTCGCGATCCCAGCCTTCGTTCTCCAGCTTCAGCGTTTGGATCGCCACCGCGTTGGCGTTGGCGTCAAGTTCCGGCAGAGCCCGGAACTCCGATACCCAGCAGCGGTACACACTATAGGAGATCACTTTCTGGCCGGCATCGTTGAAGACGTCGATGATGATGTCCTTGCGGAAGTCGGCGAGCGAGAGTTCCGCACCCGGCCCAGCACCCTGGTTCCACACCTTGTTGGCCCACTGTTCGAAAGCGAGGTCGTGGGTCACGCCGCGCTCGATGGTGACGGGCTCGAACTTGGTGCGACCGGGCGAGCGGCGCGGAGTCGAGGGGTCGCCGCCCTCGCGGTGTTCGACCACCTCAGTGCTGCGCGTCAGCGCCGAAACCTTGCTGACGCCGGCGACGTAGCGACCATCCCACTTCACCCGGAACTTGAAGTTCTTGTAGGGATCGAAGCGGCGCGGATTGACGGTAAAATTCGCCATGTGCGCTTCCTCAGGCCGTCGTGCCCGGCACGATCTGCCGGATCTGCAGAATGACAAACTCGGCCGGTTTGAGCGGCGCGAAGCCGACCTCGATGTTGACGATACCGTGGTCGATGTCGGACTGGGTAGTGGTGTCGCTGTCGCACTTCACGTAGTAGGCGGCTTGCGGCGTGCTGCCCTGGAACGCGCCCTTGCGGAAAAGGTCCTGCATGAACGAGCCGACGTTGAGCCGGATCTGCGACCACAGCGGCTCGTCGTTCGGCTCGAACGTCGCCCATTTGGTGCCGCGGAACAGGCTCTCCTCAAGGAACAGCGTGAGCCGGCGAACCGGCACGTATTTCCAGTCAGAGGCGAGGATGTCTGCGCCCTGCAGGGTGCGCGCGCCCCAGCAGATGCTGCTGTAAACCGGGAAGGTGCGCAGGCAGTTCACTCCCAGCGGGTTTAATACACCGTTTTCCTGATCGGTCATCAGGTAGGTCAGGCTCGGAACGTTCTGCAATTGCGTGGCGGTCCCGGCCGGCGCCTTCCACACCCCGCGCTGCACGTCGGTGCGCGCCCACAGCCCGGCAATCGTGCCGCTGGCGGCGATCGAGCGCGAGCGGTTCTGGTTCAGCGGATCGGGGACGTTGGTCCGCGGGAAATACACCGCGGCGTTGGCGTTGCGCAAACTGTCATTGGCGGCAAGCCAAGTCTGCATCGTGTCGATCCGACCGATCTTGTCGGGGATGTCGATGATCAGCATTGCACGCCGCGACTCGACGTACGTCTCTGCCTCGCTGTAGAGCGACTGCATGTCAGTGTCAGACAGGGTGGTCGCTTCTGGAATGCAGAGGATGTTGAATAAGTCGACGTTTTCCAACCCGTACATGCCAGTCTTAGCAGCGATCGTGCCGGCAAAAAACTTTTCTTGCACCGGCCGGAACAACTGGCCGGCGGCCGGGGGAGGCCCATCGCTGCCCGAGATCAACGATCCTAGCGAGGTCTGCTGTGGGTTGACATCCGCGCCTGCGCCAAGTTCGACGGTCGCCGCCGTCGCGACCGCATTGGACAGCGTGATCTTCACGCTTGGGTCGTACGGCCGCGAGGTCGTACCGAGTCGCACCAAGAAACGTTGCGGGCTTGCGTTGGTGCCTGCCCCGACCAAGTCTACCGTGGCGTTCGCCAGCAACGGCTTCAGGCCGTTCGGCACCTCTGGTTTGGTGGCCGCGACGCGGATCGCCGCCTCGAGGAATGGCCTTAGACCAGTATAGCTGGTGGGCTTCGCGCCGCTGCCATAGGTGAACGGCACCTCGACGGTGAACGATTTTGTTGCGTCGCCGGCGATCGTAATGTCGAGCTTGTCGCCCTCGTTGGGCGCGGCACCGAAGCCGGCCGCCAGCCCCGCTCCGCGCGTGCCGTTCGGATCGGGCAGGCTCGTGGTCGAAAGTCCGGTACGGTCGAGCTGGATCAGCAGCGATTGAGCGTTGACGACCTCCGCCGCGTCGTTCACTGCGCCCGTGGTATTGACGAGGTTGAGATAGCGCTCGCTCCTTACGATAGTCGTGCGGTCGCCATCTACCTGCACTTGGGTGACCGTCAAGTTGAACAGCTTGGTCGGATCCGTGGTGAGTGGATCGACCTGCAGCCGCACGAAGTTACCCCATACGCCGGGGTCGGGAACGGACCTTCCCATCACTCGCCGCCCGACAGTGGCGTTCAGCACCGTGGCGCCCGCTTTGGTCAGGTGCGCGCTTGCCGCGGCGGCGGCTGGGATAGCCGGTGAGGCCGTGGCATCGCCGTCGGTGTCGGCGATTCGAACGATCCAGGCCTGCTGGCCGCCATTGGCAAAGAATTGCTGCACCGCGTAACTGGTCTCGCTGAAGCGGTCGAGGCCGCCGTAGTCGCGTTGGAAATCCTGCGGGCTTAGCAACAGCATGGCCGCGTTCAGCGGCCCCTGGCTGAACGTGCCGACGAAGGCCGCAACCGATGTGGCCACCGGCGTGACGGTGTGCAGACCACTCGAGAGTTCCTCAATGTAAACGCCAGGATACGTCGGATTCACCGCCATGGTCCCGCCTCCCGATTCAACACCCGACCGAACTGCCGGGAATGGTTTCTTTTGGTCCCGTCACGGACCGCCGACGTGGCAATACAGATCCGTTGCCACCGGTCAATTCTCCGGCCGGATCGGTCAGACGACCGCCGACCAAGCGCGTCGCCTTACAGTTTTACAATGGAGGCGCTATGGGAACCGCGGGCAGGCTGGATTTTATGGGGGGTTCGTCCGCTGCGGGGTACACGTTCGGAAGATTTCGTTCCGTTACTAGTTACTAGTTTCCTGCTACGCATGGAACGTGCTTCCCACCGTCACTGCAAGCCTAAACAGCCCGATCGCGGAAACGTGTAGCGCGGCACTCAGGCCGCCGGCCTCCTGCGTAAGAACGATCAAGCCTGGTTGAGCAGAGCGCGATGGTGCGGCGGGTCGTGGGCTATTGGGCGCGAAATCGCGCGAGGGTTCGAAGGTCCGCAAGCGCTACCACCCGCCGGCAACTCCGTATCAACAGTTGCTGGCCGACCCGCGGACGCCGGACGAGACGAAGCGCCAGGTTCAGGCGCGGTTCGCCGGAGCTCGATCCGGTGCGCTTGCTCAGAGACGCTCGGATCGCGTCGTCGATGGCACACTGGTCCTCCCGCTGCCCGCACTGCCTTTCTTCCTGTGCCCTGGCCAAAGCGCGCAGTTTGTCATTCCATTCGCATTCGAGCGTATCCGCGACGAGACGGTTGCTCGGGTCGACCAGCATAAATCGCCGCTGCGCGAAATCCGCTTCGATCCGGGCGCGTTCAACAGCGCGAAGACGGAGCCGATCGGCCTCTTCGTGTCGAGCATCGATCTCCTTTCGAATTTCCAGCGCCAGCTCGACCGCGGCAGGCGTCATCTTGGCGCTGATCAGCTCACCGATGGCTTCGTCGACGGGCGCACCTGCAATCGACTGGCAGTCCGGTTCACCGCGAGAGCCGTGTGCACGATCGCAGACGTACCGGGCCTCCAACCTTCCGCGCCGCGCGGCATATCGGACTCTGAGATATCTACCGCAACACCCACACACGGCACGCCCTTGCAGTAGCGCCGTGCCCTCTCTCGGCGGCGACGCACGCGCCACATCGTATCCGTGGCCGTTGGTTTCGAGTGTCTTGAGGTTCTGCTGAAACTGCTCCCAGGTGATGTAGCCGGGATGGGCATTCGGGATGCACGCGAGCCAGTCATGACGTTCGCGCTTGCGCTGAACCTGCCTCCCATCAGCGGCGCGCCGATAATGGCGCCGACCATAGGCGTAGGCGCCCGCATAACGCGGGTTGTTCAACGTTCGGATAGCGGTCGATATAGTCAGCGGCTGGAAGATCGTCACCGCACCGTTCCGGAGCCGGGATGGAAAGAGAAGGCCGTCAGCCCGAAAAGCCTTGACCGTCTGGCTGGCCGCACCGACGCGCGAGAACGTTTCAAAAAAGTGGGTGATCGTCTCCCTGATCTGCGAGTCGGGATCAAGCACCACGTCGCCGGACCCATGGTATGCGAAGCCGGTTGGAAGCACGCAGCGATACTCGCCGCGGCGCACCTTGTTCAGGATCCCGCCGCGCAGGCGGGCTTTGATGACATGGGCAACCGGTCACATCCCCTCGGTCAGGCGGCGCTCGGCACCGGGATTTTTGGATGTGGCGTGCCGGTTCGCGCTGCCGCGATGAGATCGCGGGCGTAGGCCCAGGGATCGACGTTCCGCTTTCGG
>Ga0302320_10003527_pt1 | contig 36303 bp, 29 predicted proteins | sample Bog_T0_3_FD_202130 | JGI IMG/M metagenome (GOLD analysis project Ga0302320, IMG submission 202130) | Peat permafrost microbial communities from Stordalen Mire near Abisko, Sweden - Bog_T0_3 | ecosystem: Environmental > Terrestrial > Soil > Wetlands > Peat | place: Sweden: Abisko, Stordalen Mire...
TTGGTAAAATGAACTTTGGAGGCATCTTTATCAACTTCCAATCGTTCCGCTTCCCAATAGGTATCAATGGATTGTTCAATACCTTTGGCGCGTGAACGCAGGATATCATCAGTATCTTGGGAAATCTTTCGATGAAGGTTCTGATAAAGCACCATCCCGAAGACAAACAGAGCCAAGGACAGGATGAACATGTGCCACAGGACGATCTTAAAACGAATGGAACGAAGGAGCATGTTTTACTTTTTCAGAAGATAACCTTTGCCGCGCACGGTATGAATCATTTTATCCGCAAAGCCGCTATCGATCTTATTGCGCAGGTAATTGATATAGACATCAATAACATTAGTGAAGGTGTCAAAATTAATATCCCATACGTGCTCAGATATCATCGTGCGGGTGACGATATTCCCGGCATTACGCATCAAATATTCCAATAAGGCATATTCCTTGACGGTAAGGTCTATCTCACGATCACCTCGTGTAACCTTATGGGTCAATAGGTCCAGGCTCAGGTCATCCACTTTCAATTGGGTCTGCACGCGACTGTCTTTTTTACGCAATAACACCCGCAATCGTGCCAACAACTCTTCAAAAGCAAAAGGCTTGGGCAAATAATCATCCGCCCCGGAATCCAAACCCTTGACCTTGTCTTTGACTGTATCCTTGGCCGTCAGCATGATAATGGGCGTTTGATTGCCCTCTTTACGTAAAGTGCGGCAAAGCGTTAATCCATCTATCTTAGGCAACATCAAATCCAGAATAATGGCATCATACTCATTGGAACTCAACATAAAATGCCCTTCTTCTCCGTCATTGGCCACATCAACGGCATAGCCTTCTTCTTTTAGGCCGCGCTTGATGAATTGGGCTATTTTAACTTCATCTTCGATAATAAGGATTCGCATATGTTTAAACCAATTTAATAAGTTGTTGGATGAGTTTTTCTATTCCTTCGTTGACCTCGCTAATACGGGCATCGAGCATATAACAAGGCGTTGTCACAATTTTATTCTTATGATCAAGGACAATGCTACAGGCATCCGTATTAACAGTCTTTGTCCCTGATTTTTGAAAAATCGCATTCTTCTGTTCGTCCCTGCCAAAGGTCACGGTCACCTCTTTTAATACTTTAGCAATGATCACCGGTGAAATGCACAAAGCCCCGATGGGCTTACCTGCCTTATGCATAGCACGCACGCTCAATTCTACTTGAGGCAAGACAGTCATTCTATCACCATCAACGGCAAAGGTGCAAAGATTATATGCCACCCCGCTGCCACCAGGCAAGACCAAAATATCAAAATCCTCCTGTCGAAAATCAGACAAGGACTTAATTTTGCTTCGCGCAATGCGAGCCGACTCAAGAAGAACATTGCGTTTTTCTTTCATCTCTTCGTTAGTCAAGAAATTGATCACACGGGCTTGCGGCACATCAGGGGCAAAGCACTGGTATTGATGGCCGCAGCGGTCAATATTCAAAAGTGTTAAGACGGATTCATGGATCTCCGCGCCGTCTTTATTGCCACAGCCGGCTAGGATTACGGCGAAACGTAGGGTATGTTTGTTTGTCATAACGTTTGTTCCTCTGGGTCGCTTTCACCTTCAGATCTTCTTTGCTTGGCAACCTGCTTGGGGACACGACTAAAGTCATGTCCCCAGGTGGGCGAATTTATTCTCTCCAAAAAAATAACGCGGCCGTAAGCGCAATGCCAATGGCAAAGGTCAATAGGGCGTTGGAAACAAAATACGGATATACCATGAGCACAATACCGATCACCATCGGACGCCAGCTTTTTTCCCTTTTCCCATACATAAAAGCATACCAACCAATAATACCAAAAAGAATATTAGCGACCCAGTAACCCCAATTAATTCCGCCGCCACTTCCTGTTAAGCCAGAGGCGCCGTAGGCACCTAAAACTGCATTTAACGTTTGGGCATCAGGCATGTTTTTACTCCATCATAATTACAGGTTGATTTTTCCAACTAAGCCAACGCAAGATCTTTCGCAAATTCCTTTGATTAAGTGCGACACACCCTGACGTCGGACTATAATACTTGCGCCAAACATGCATAAAAATTGCGCTTCCGGCACCAGGTACGACCGGATGCGTATTATACCCGATGACGATCCCGTATTGATAAAGATTGTCCCGGCGTTTCAACCGCTCAAAAGAACCAGCAGCAGGTTTGCCTCTTACCCATTCATTATATTGCTTAGACTGTGCATCATCCACCCAAAAATCAAGATCTCCTACCTGCCGATATTCAAGGCCGGTGTCCACCGAAGACGCATAACCAAAGGCCGGACCAAGCGGATATATTCCTGACGGCGTTCTCCCATCCCCTTCTTTTTTCTCACCGGCAGGGGCCAAGCCATTTCTGCCGATCACCGCGCTGACTAAATATAAGCGATGCCAACTATTCCCCTGCCTTTGCCAAGCGCTAAGTTGGGCTTGATTAGAATTTTTCTTGATCTGATGAACAATAACGGCCTGAGCCATAGGTCCATCAAGCGTTTGAAGAGATTTAGGAATAACGGTTGTGCATCCGGACAAGGCCAGTAGGCAGAAACAAAGCGTCGTCTTAAGCGTGTTCACTTGGCGACATCCATTTTTTCCCACCAAGGATACGGGCGACCAGCATGCTGCTGACATTATCCCCGATAGCATTGACCATTGTCGCCGGCGGGTCTACAAGAGTACCTATCATGGAAATGATGGGCATGGCAATAATTGGAAAGCCGTACAAAGTGACGATCATCAATTCACCTAAAAACCCACCAGCCGGTATACCGCTCATGACCGTACCGCTTAAAAGCGCCACCCCAACGGCCGTGACCATGGCCCAGGGAGAAGAAAAATTCATATGGAACAAACCAAAAAGTACAGCTGTTTTAAGAACAGCTGAAAGGCAGGAACCATCCATGTGGATCGTTGAACCAATAGGAATGACCATCTCACGGATATCCCTGGGCACGCCAATGCGCTCAGCTGCTTCTAAATTCACCGGAATAGTGGCCATACTGCTGCTGGTGGCCAGGGCCGTCACGGCCGCAGGCATAATATTGGGCCAAAAGACCCTTAATCCCCTGCTTCCTGCGGCAATAAATACGTAAAAAGAAAAACCGATAAAAAAATAGGCCATGGCCATCGGATAATAGATAGTCATGGCACGCACATAGGTACCCAATATTTGTGGGCCCAAGACACCGATCAAATACGCAAAATAAGCCCCCAACCCGATAGGTGCATAGAACATAATATACGAAATAGCCTTCATCATCACATTACTACCTGCCTGTAAAAAAGCAGTGAACGCTTTTGCTTTTTCTCCAACGGTGCAGGCGCTAAGACCTATCAGAGATGCAAAAATGATCAAGGCCAGCATGTTCTTTTTAGACAATAGGTCGAAAAAATCAGAAACGGTAAAAGCTTTGACAATTTGATCAGACACCTTCAACTGTTGAAAATGAATGTCCCCCGGCAAGGTAATATTTATGCCCTGTGCCGGTGGATACAGCTGTACGGCGATCAGCATTAAGACTGAGGCAATAATGCCAGACACGGTAAAGACCACCATCATCCATCCAATGATCTTGCCCAAACGCTGGATATTGTTCATCGAAGCAATGGCTGAAGAAATAGAGAAAAAAACCAACGGGACAACGATGGTAAAAAGCAAATTAAGAAAAATATCCCCAAAAGGCTTAAAAACAACTGACTTTTCTTTGAATATCAATCCCAGGACGCATCCAATAGAAATACCGCCAAGGAGGGTTAAAGATGAAGCATAATGTTTCATTTTTATAGCCATCCGCAAAAGGCAAAGGTACAGATGCTTTTGGCATCCATGAGTTTCCCCTGGGCCATGAGTTGCCGTACTTGGGCCCTAGTCATAGGTATCGTTTCAATAACTTCGTATTCTTCCGGCTGAGCCTGAGTCAAGGTCAACGCTTCAGCCTTAAAAATATGGATGACCTCTGTCGAATAACCCGGCACGGGATAAATAGAACCTAATTTGGTCAACTTCTTGGTTTTAAGACCGGTTTCTTCAAGCAATTCCCGACGAGCACAGGTAGCGATGGATTCATCAGGGTCAAGCGTGCCCGCAGGCAATTCATAAATATATTTTTTGAGCGCCGGACGGAATTGGCGCATCATGACAACTGTATCTTTATTTAAGAATGGAGCAATGATAACAGCGCCAGGATGATTGATAAAAGTAATGCGGATGATGCGACCGTTGGGCAATTTAACAGCCCTGTTCCTTCTGACTTCTAATTTTCGACGAGCCATAATTATGCTACCGGTATTGTTTGAGCCATGCTGGGCCGTTTAGAAATTCCTTCAAACCATTGTAACAAGGCCCTTTGCGCCTTCAAATGCGGCAGGCGAAAATGAATATAGCCGATGGCTGAAGCTACAGCGATAGGAATCAGATTAAACTCTTTAAATGTTGATAAATTCTTTTCAATATACCCATAAGCTGAAATGATATTCCTCTCCAAAGTCGTGGAAAAATCTTTATGAAAATCTTGCGGATGCCGGATCTTTTCCATATAAAGATTAATGGCTGCCGTCGTTAGATCATCGGCAAAAGCCTCCCACTTTAAAGCTTCGATACGCAAAGACTTCTGGCAGGGGATCATGATCACCTGATCATGGAGGCCATCCAAATACTGACAGATGACCGAACTGTCAAAGATTGATTCACCGTTATCCAGAATTAGCGTCGGCACCTTCCCCAAAGGATTAGCATCCAAAAGCCGTTGAGATTTTTTTTGCAGATCTTCGTCAACCAGATCCAAGGCAATACCCTTTTCCAGGGCCACGACCCGAACTTTCCGGGCATAGGGAGAACGTTTAGTGTAAAGTAATTTCATAAGCGATCCTTTTTTCTCTGAGTTATTTTACACCCCTTAAAAGGGAAATCAACTTAAGGAAAAATAATTATTGCTGAAGTTCGATGACAACCCACGAGGCATTGTCCAAAGGAAAATTTCCCAACGAAGTCCTGGCACTACTAAGTATTTTTTGAGGATAACCCAATAATTTTAAAGGCACCTTGATGGTAACCTCATTAGGGCTTCTGTTGACCGCAACCACCTGCTGCTGCAGGCGCTTGTTCTGATCATAAACGCTATAACTTAAAACACCTAAACGAACGTTGATCTTTGACATTTGCCCAAAAGGCGTTTTACTGCTATAACCGAAAAAATAAATGGAAGCTTCGACATCCTGGGCCAGAGGTTTGGACAGGCCGATGGTAACGATCAAATTTTCCGGTTCCCAACGCAAGGACTTCCAATCTACACCAACAAAGGCGGACCGTTCCCGGTCATTTAATTCTTCCGGCAATTCTGCTGTCGTCATCAATTTCTTCTGTCCTGAAATGATGGCCATATTTTCATTCAAATGTAATTTCAACGCCGGGAAATCACCAAAAAGTTCATTAAATTTTACAAAGGATAAAAGATATCCGGGGGATGAAAAATACTGGGATTTATGGGACTGCAAGGCCTTTTTCTTATTCATTATTTGTGCAGCGCTTAAATGATATTGTTTCCAATTTTCATCACTAGCCAGGGCATCCGGCGGAGTTAGGTCCTTTTCAGGATGAAAACCTTTAGGTTTAGGCCACGTCAAATAATGGATAAGATAAGGATAAAGCTTGACGTCTTTATCTATTTCCATCCCCTCATCCCAAAGGGCCACGCGGAGATATAAATACAAGGCCAGATGGTCCCCGTTATGGTCCGCCGGATGAGATACAAAGATCTTGGTTGGTTTAAAATCCCTTAAGATCGACCTAAGGTCCTTAACTATTTCTTCCCCCTTATACGGCGCACCGAAACGAAAGGCCCCTTTATAAGGAACAGCGATCACGCGGGTCATAAAACTTCTGTACGCAGGTCGCTCGTTCCAATGATAATACCAAATATTTAAAGTGCCGAAATCCGGATAACCCAAAAATACCAGATCCTGCGCCTCCACTCCTAAAATATGGGAAGCATTGACCGCCTCATCATGCCGTACTAATCCCATCGATTCCACAGCTCCTGGGAAAACCACCGGATGTTTACGATAAAGCAAAAAAGACCATTGATTGCTGTCCCCGTAAGTAAGAAAAACTATTTTGATGGGGACCTTCAAGGCCACCGCCTGTTGGATCACGCCAGCGGCTCCTAAAACTTCATCGTCCGGATGTGGAGCAAGGATCAGTATACGGTCCTTCGATGTTAAGATCACATTGCCGATACTTATAGGGGCCGCAAAACAAGCAGCGCTTGAGATTACAAAAAGTACAGCGATCAAACTAATGAGCCGAAATTGTTTTAACATATAAAAGCGAATGATAATGTTCCTCCTTCCCATCACGAATAAGGACCATCGGATAACGGTCACGGACCACAAAACCTTGGGCCTCAAAAAAAGTACCGGCAGCTTGATTAGCCCCATGGACCGAAGCTGTCAATTCTCCAATACCTAATCCGGCAGCATATCCCACCAAGGTCTTGACCAAATTTCGCCCCGTGTGCTGACCCCGAAAATCTTTGGCGATGCCAATATGCAAATGCCCTTGGTGACTATGAAAAGACTTCTTGCGCCAGACAAAGATCCTGCGCCAATTCTTTACCATCCCCCGCAAGAGCTGATGGACATCAGACCTAAAAAAAATACCGCGTTTAAACGCTTTTACTAACAGCGCGGGCATTAAGAGCCAAAAAACCACCAACCCATACTTGCGATTATCCATACAACCATTGATATAACCAACCACACGATCATCACACAAGGCTACAAATGTTGATTGAGGCTCATAATCTGTATAATACTTGGTCAGCAGATCCGCGGCCACATCGCGATCAGGAAAGAAATTCTCTATGGGAGATCCACGATCCGCCACATCACAACAGAGTGTACGCAAAGAGTCCCGATCTTTTGATCTATAAGATCTAATAACTATTTTATTCATAATAAATTTATGAGAGAATACTAATTGCTTATGTTTCTCTCGTCAAGGATAAATATGTCCGATCCCTTAATAAAAAACCCCCGTAGAAAAATACAGATACTTTCTTGGCTCGCTATAATCCTATCCATTTCCACTTATGCCTGGGCTGAAAGCAACCTGATCGATCGTATCCAGCAAACCCAAGGATCGATAGTGACTGTCAGGACAGAATTGACCAGGGTCATGCCTACAACCCCACCGAGGTCAGTTCTTTATTATCGCACAGCCGCAGGAATTGTCATTGACCCTTCTGGTATTATTGTAACAAACACCCATACAATTATCGATGCCCCTTTTATTTTTGTCGTTTTACGGGACGGGACCAAACTACCGGCCCAGGTGCTTTTTGCTTCAGGAGAGTATGATTTCAGTTTTATCAAGATCTCCCCGCCATACCCTCTTCATAGGGTGCGATGGGCAGATTCTTCACTGATCAATCTTGGTGATGAGATCATTGCGGTGGGAAATTCAGATTACGACAATCAATCCATCATGTCAGGCCACGTTAAAGGCATCCTTCAAAGCCGTTCCAGCTCAACTAATGATTTTCTTGAATTGGATCTTGATCTCAACCATGGCGACAGTGGCGGCCCCATCCTTGATGGTCAAGGCAGGCTCTTAGGCATGATCATGGCCAAACGAGAATCTGAAGACAGCACCAGCATCGCCATCGCCTCCAACAAAATCCACCAGCAATATTTGCAATATAAAAAAAATATGCCATAATCCTCCAGGGATCGTTGTCATTACTATGAACAAAAAATCTAAATTTTGGCCGTGGGTGCTGGCATGGGCTTTACTGGCCATTTTAAGCTGCTATATACGTCTGTATCCTTTGCGTGCGCATATGTGGGACGATGCCAGGGATCAGGCCACCTTGATGGTCATCTACCAGATCAAGCAAACCTTATTTCAACAGATCATAAGCCAAGCTCCTAACATCCCTCCAGCCTATGCCAATCATCTAGCTGAAGAAAAACTCAATGAAACCATGCACGCAGAAAAGCAAAAAGTCATGGATGCGATTGATAAACTAACCCTGAGCATAGCCAATCAGCCCGGTGCCGGTCCTCAAAAAATATATCTCCTGGAATCAGACCCTTATGATTTTTATAATTTAACTGAAAACATCGTCAATAAAGGCCGCATCGCGGATATCATTAAAGGAAGTAAATATTTTAATCCACTCATGTGCGCTCCCTTTGGCTATTGGCAGCCCTTTACCCTGCATCCTTATTGGGGCTATGTCATTTACAAGGCCCTCCAACTATTTGACCCTAACATCCCTCTCATGACCGCGGTGGCCTATACACCGTTATTTACCTATCTTTTGATCATCATTGCTTTTTTATGGGTTTGCAAGATATTGGATTTTTCTGTGGTCTCTTCATTTATCGGCGCTTTATTCCTGGTCATGGCGCCTATCAATTTGAAGCGGGGAGCCTTGGGATGGTTTCGCACCGATCCTTATAACATTTTATTTCCCCTGTTACTTTTAGGATGTCTTTTCCTGGCCTTACGGCCTTCCTCAAAAAAAGAAACCTATCTATGGGCCATTATTTTCGGATTGACCCTGGCTATCTACGCATTGTTCTGGCAAGGCTGGGGATTATTATTTTTTATTGGTGTGGCCTGTGCCGTAAGCGCTGCAGCTTATAATTTTCTGATCAAAAAAGATCAAGCCCAGGTCCACCAAAATTTATCATTCCTGGCCATTTTTATTGGCGCCACCCTTTTGCTGGTGAGCCTATGTTTTTCCTTCCAGGATTTTTTCACCCTATTTAAAGAAGGTTTCGGGGAATTAAAGAAGTTTACTCATCGAGGGCTCGACCTATGGCCAAATCTATTTATGACCGTCGGTGAATTGAAAAAGACTTCCTTAGGAAGCATCACCGCCTCTGCCGGCGGCCCGATTTTTATGCTCTTGGCTTTGGGCGGATGGATCTATTCTCTGCGGATGGCCTTTAAAAATTTTCGTCAAACTTGCGCGATTGATACCCTGATTGTCTCCATCTTTTTTTTAACGACCTTGACCCTGAGCTTTCTGGGAGAGAGGTTCATTCTTTTCGCCACCATCCCACTGTCTATTTTGGCTACGGTGGCAGCCTCCCGCTTGATAAATCTAAAAAGAATCGGCCTTCCATTGGCCGGGATCTTGATCGTGCTGACCCTCTTTAATGCTAACCGTGATATACGCACGATCCTGACCCCCATCTTTAATTCAACATGGAATGAGGCTTTAACCAAGATCAAAACAGATACGCCTGAAGATAGTATTGTCAATACCTGGTGGGCTCCCGGACATTTTATCAAGGCCATTGCCCACCGCAAAGTCCCTTTTGACGGGGCCTCTTTAGACCATGGGGCAGTAGGATTTTGGATGGCAAATATGTTTTTATCCCAAGATGAAGCTCAGGCACGGGGAATACTACGTATGCTTAATTCCAGCGGTAATCAGGCTGCGGAATTCCTGGTCAAATGCGGATTAAAGCTCTCTGATGCCACGACCCTCCTTTTGGCCATTGCCTCTGAAGACAAAACCGAAGCCACGGCCACCCTCAAAGGCATTATCAATGATGATCAAATCCATACACTTTTGTCCTTGACCCATGATCAACATCCGCACAGTTATGTTTTGATCTACACTGAACTCGTCGATGACACTATCATGATAGCTTTTAGCGGCCGATGGAATATTAAAAAAATGGAAGAGATCAATTCCAATCCTGAAATGTTAAAAAATGTTCCAAAACGTAACTCCTCTGATTTTGTGGATTTTCTATGGGATACGATGGGCGGCCAACCTAAATTCAGTGATGTGTTAGGCTTGCTGGGCCAAAACAATGATCAATTACTTTTCCGCGAGAATTTGGCCATTGATCTACACACCATGGACGCCCAGATCCAATCTCCCCAATACGGGCAAGGCCACCCCTATAGCATCTTGTATCTTAAAGGCAATACGATTGTTGAACACATCAACCCGCAAGGAAACTTAAATTATTCGGTGGTATTGTATCAAGAGGATGGTCAATATGCGGCCAGGCTGATGGACCGCACCTTGGCTAATTCTTTGATCATAAAACTTTATTATTTCGACGGTCATGGCTTGCAATACTTTAAACCACTCGTCTTAAGCCATGACCTGACTGGCCGCACCCGCATCAAAGTCTTTAAAGTCCTCTATTAAAAGATCAAAAGTCCGACAATTTGCCGCGCAAATGGACCTTCGTGCCTGTTGGTTTATCAGGGGTGGGGCTAAGCGGGCCTAAACCTGCTGGAGTGGCCGCGGGGTTACTGCTGAGGCCATTATCCGGTTCGGCATTGACCACACTGTTCTCACGCATGGATTTTTCCAGACGGGCAGCCATGTCCTCTTCTCCCATCTCATGCAATTTGGTGATCATCTCTATTGTTTGTGCACGCTGATTGCTGGCAAAATACGCCTGACCCAGCCCATAATAGATCTTGGGATCTTGGCTGACCTTCAATACCATTTTAAAATATCTGATAGAGGCCATAGGGCGTGATCTGACCAATAAATTGATCCATGCGAGAGATAATTGAGCGCTGGTCAAATTAGGGTCAATGGTCAAAGCTTTTTCAAAATACTCCTGGGCATGGTCCACGTCCTGACGGCCATAATAGATCCTCCCAAGATTATCGTAGGCTTGGACCAATTTAGGATCATAGCTGATCGCCGTCTTTAAATATTCAATGGTCTTGTCCTCATCTCCGGAGGATGCCTGATTGGCCAAGGCCATCCCATTATACGCCGGGGCAAAAGTGGGAACAGCCTTGATGATCTGCCCATAAAGTTCAATGGCCTGGGAATACTGCTGTTTCTCGTAGGCATTCACGGCACGCTCATAAAGATCCCTTAGATCTACAGCCTGGACGCGTGAAGCTGTAATACAAAATAAAAGGATAAACACTATCCATTTATGGCGTTGCGATCGGATTCGCTGATGGCACATTGGCATCCTGGGCCTTGGAAGGCATGGGTTTGTCGGTAACCACGATCTTTTCGATCGTCATGGTGGCCTTAATTACATCTGTATCGGATTTCTTGGAACTGAAATTGAACTTATCAACCTTCATCAAATCAATGTCGGAATTGATCGCATGCATAAAAGAAATCACGTCCGGCAGCTCCCCGGAACATTCCAGGTCTGCCTGGTATTTCCAATAATCCGCTTCCTGTTGGCCGGTGTCAGGACTGATCTTGATCAGGGTGATCTTCATCTGACTGGCCACGCTTTGGATCTTGTTAAGGAAGGCGGCGATCGTCTCATTATCCGTCAAAACATCCTTGGTCAAATAAGGGGCAACCTCATCGCTCTCTTTAAGAATGCGGTTTTTATAACCCAAAAAACGAAGGTCTTGTTTGATGGTAGCTTTCTCTTTAGTAATATCCTCTTCAATGGTGGATAAACGCGACATCGTGGGGCCGATCAAAAGCCGGTCAAAAAGGGCCGCGATCACAATGATTACGGCGGCAACTAACAGTTTCTTTTGGTTATCATTAAGGCCTGCGATAAATTTATTGATCTCGTTCACGGCGCTCCTCCGGGGGCAGGGCCCGTAAGGGCCGCAGAGTCCTTGACACCGATCAATTTGAACTCGATATCAAAAGAAGCAACATCCTTGCCATTGTCTTTTTTAGTCGAGGTAGACTTGATCTTGGCTGCTTTGAACGTAGAGGAGTCATCGATCGACTTAACAAAGGAATACACCTCCGCCATGGTATCTGAAATACCATCTATCTCGATCGTTCCATCATCAGCCACCGTGACATTATTAAGATAGATCGTATGGGGAGTAATAGCATACAACCAATGGATAATATCGAGGGAAAGCATCCGGCTCTTGATGTACTCACGAACCAGCTTGGCCTTGTTCATTTTCGATTGAAGCACAAGGACCTGCGCTTTTTGAGAAGCGAACCGCTCACGCAAATTCTTATTTAAGAATGTATCTTTAAAATAGATATTGCTCATGATCATGGCACCGACAAGACCCATGATGATGACCGCGGCCACACCGGTTTTACTTACTTCCTGACTTTGACGGTCCACCAGCTTTTTTAAGACCATCTCTTCCGGCATCAAATTAATTTCGCATCTGGACGCACTCAAGGCTGGAGCGATGACATCAAGGAAAGAATCATCAACGAATTCGGTCTGTAATTTCTTACGCACATCCATCGGCCCCTTGATAAAATTCAAGAACGCATTGACCTGAAGTTCAATATTTAAGCCCTCTTTTAAGGCCGGCAAAATATCGTTGATCGCTGGATGGGCCGTGGTCACCACGTAAGAAGTCGGCGCCTCATTGCCATCCTCCTGCATAAAAGCATCCATTGATTTCTTAAGTTCATCCTGTAATTTCGCCGGCACATCCCCACCTTCCTTAATGGTTTTAATACCAATGGGGATACGCCTTTCAAAAAGCAATGAACCTTTAGACAGGACAATGAAACTGGTGGCATTTAAAGAAAAATCAATAATACCGCGAGCCTCCTCTTTCTTTAAATTCAGCGCCTTGGAATAAAAACGTGCCTGTGCTTCCGGCACAAAAAGGATCTTATCTATATTCAATCCTGCTCTCTCTAAGACCGCGATCCGCTCCTTGACCATGTCGCGGTGTACGATGACCAGTAAAATACGGGTATTGAGGTTGGTATTCACGCCTAAATTAATATAGCTGATCAATACTTCTTCCCTGGAGTACGGGGTATGGCGGCTGGCTTGTAAATTGATGATAGATTTGATCTCTTCAGGATCTGACGAAGGGACTTCAATATTCTTGGCAGTGGCTGCACTGGCCGGGATAACACATATCACGGGAAGCTTACGGTTAAAAGGTGCCAACAGGGGTTTAAGGGACTCGGAGGCCTCATCTCCCCCGGGATTTACAACAAATGTGCCGCAAGCCACTCTTTCCAAACTGCCGGAACTGGTGGCTTGGGCGATCTTAATAACACCGTCATTAATGGAAATGGTGAGGAACTTTTTATCTGCGCCGAACATGGTGACTCCATGGATTTGGATTCATTATAACTTTTTTTCAAGACAACCATTAAAAAAACAAATATTTTACCTCTCTTTCCAGTATACGATCCTGTCTTCCCGGGATGAATATACCGCACGAACCAATTTTGACCTGGAACGGTGCTCCAGCTTACCGGTGGCCTCAATGGTAAAATAAAAAGAATTGGTGCCTAAGAGCCCTTTCATATTTAATGCATCAATGGCCCTGGCCTCGTCTAAATTCAATCCCATAGCGGCATTAAGGTCGGTCGTGATCTCAAAAGTCCTTAAAAACACATAGTCATCCGGTGTCCCATCAATACCGTCCTTGCCGCGACGCACCAATAAGATCTTATCCACCAGCGTGTCAGCCAGCCCCAGAGCCTCCAGGACTTCTCTTGAAGCTGTATTAATATTCACCGCACCGGTGCCGTAAATAGTGACATAATGAATAAGCTTGTCATACATCTGTTTATTCATTCCCTTGACTAACAATATTTCATCAAGGCTCTCAAAAGCGGCACTCTTTTTCGGGTACGGATATTGCAGATTTGAATAATAATCATCGCTAAAAAATCCGGTGATCTCTCCTTCTCCGAATTGACGCCAATCCAAAAGTGAACGCGCCAGTTTGACCGCGTCTTCGTCTTTAAGTGACAATACGTTAGTCAATAAATTTGTCAATGTCACAGGGTCAGTAGTGTTGAGGTTGATCTTGCTTTCTTCATCAACTACTCCCCAACGCAAGGATGTATCTTTTCCCGAGGGGACAACATAACCAACACCTGCACTATCATGCCCCAGATCGATCTGGGACAATTCGCCTGCATTGTTAAGTAAATTCATCTTAACGGTCGGGGTAAATTGAAAGGTGGAGACTTCCATTTGCATATGAATATAACCGGCAGTTTTTTTCACCGCTGCTTGAAGGAGATAATCCATACGGCTGCGTTCATCAAGGCGGGCGACTAAAAATATTTTCTGGCGTATACCCACGGCCACGCTCACCGCCAAGATCGACAATACCCCTAACACCCACAAGGCAAAGATCAAAACCATCCCTGAGCGCGATTGCCGGATCTTCATATGCCCCCTCCGACAGGAATGATCAGAAATCTACGCATGTGATAGGTTTGTCCTTCCACCAAGAATTCCACATCGATCATGATCCCCATGGGGACCCCTTGATCAGTCTCATCTTTGATCTGAAGACCATGGTCCGAGGTGAAATAATAATGCAATGAAATATCCTCAATCAGATTGGCCACTTCGACAGGCGCTGACCATTGCGATTTTAGAGCTTGCCCATAGGTGGCTTGATAACGAAAAACTTTCTTTTGAGAAGAATCAAAGACATAACGTACAGCCCCAACCTGCTCCCCGCTTCCTTCCCCAACGCGAGAACCGAAACTGTCCGTAGGTGCCATTATAATGGCCGGAAAAAAAAGTTCTGCGCCGCTGCCTTTGAAGGGGATATTACTATTAATGACCGTTTGACGCAGATCTTCGGCGATTTGATCCAGGAAAATAGCCGTGTAGCCTTCCACCATGACATGCTGGCCCCGTGCCCATAATTTAAATCCATTGGAAAAAGCATTGAATACAGCAAGGCTTATGACCGCGAACATAGCCGAGACAAGAAGTATTTCCGTTAAAGTAAACCCTTGTTGTCGATTCTTCATAAATTTATACCGTCACAAATATTTACCTTGTCATGTAAGCCCTACGCTGCATGTGCATGTTTCTGCGGCCATCCACCCAATTAAGGCCGACATCCAGCTCCCAGACGCTTTTAACGTCCTCTAAAGGAGCTAAATTGATCTTGTAATCAAATTGAATATTTTTATGGTTGATCTTAAGAGTGACGGAGGTGGGGCCTAGATCCAGGTCTTTGGCCGGCCACTCAGCAAATGATTCCGCGATATCACCGATCTTTTCATCGATCAGACTTGAAGCGTAAAGGCGGCAGGTTAAATTATTTAAATAATCGGCACATAAAAAAAAGGACTTATAAATCAACACAATACCACAGCACAAGACCACCAAACTTACCATTACTTCGACAAAGGTGAAGCCTTTTGTTGAGCCTTGAGGGTTATTGCCAGTTGCTGACTTCATCCTTGTCGGAAGACGCATCTTTTCCTTTCGAGGAGAGATCATAGTCTGAGCGGTGTTCACCGGGGGAGACATAAATGTAGGGCCGCCCCCAGGGATCAAGAGGAGCCTTCTCGATGTACGGGCCATTCCAATTTTCAGGCAAAGGGTTGGTACTGGGCTTGACTTGCAATGCAGCCAGGCCCTGTTCGGTGGTTGGGAATGAACCATTATCTAATTCATAAAGCCTTAAGGCCGTGGCCAAATTAGCATCAATATCTGCTTTGGCCACCTTGACCTTAGCTTCTTCTCCGCGCCCGGCAAGGCGCGGGATGATCATGGCCGCCAAGGCACCGATAATAATGACCACCAGCATGATCTCAACTAGTGTAAATCCGGTCCTTGGAAATATTCCCTTTTTATAAATATTGCTTAGCATAATCAAACCATTTTTCCTGCAATGTTTGCATGGAATCGATCGTCGGATAATAAGAACTTTTTAAAGCCTGTTCAAAGCTGTCTCCGTCCCTTAGGTGACGGCACAAATCCTTAAAAGCATCCTTCCCATAAGTTTTAACCAAAAAGTCGACAATGTAAAGACTTTCTACATAAAAGATTGAAACAGATAAGGCATCATTCCTATGGGCCATCAGATTGTAGGCCAGTAGGTCCTGCAAAGGAATGATCTTGCCCCCTGTGATCATGCGGGCCATTATATCCATCCGATTGGCGCCCGCATCCTTCTGCTCAAGTTGCGCCACCCCTTCATCAAAGAATCTGGGGATCGGCCGGCCCAGCCCGATAAAATCATGCAGGATCAAATGGGTGATCTCATGAGGTAAGATCACCTCTAAGAAATTCCGTTGGCCTTTATAACTGACAATGATCCTGGATTTAAATAATTCCGAGTACATGGACGCAAATCCAGCTGACCACGGCGGCTGACCGGTCACTCGAACATAAGATCCCTGGTCTGGAAATAAAATTATTTTAACCCGATCATCCCATGTCCAAAAATTCTGATAACGTGAGTAACCGATATCATCCGCAATATCATTATAATAATCTTCCGCGTGGTTCAATATATCCTGGGCCAAATCCTCATCATCGCTGGAGGAACATAGGACCACAAAATGGTCCCCCGCAAACTTAAGCCACCCCGCCGGCTCAAAGGAACTATCGATACCGGCCTGCACTGGCCCTATCATGCCCAAAAACAAGAACGAAACCAAAAGAAATATTTGCCTCATATCAAAGGGCTTAACGGGCCATGATATCCATTGAGAAAATAGGCAGTAGCATGGCAAAGACAATGAACCCTACCACCGCGCCCACCACCAAGATCATCGCTGGTTCCAAGACCGTTGTGATCAATTTGGTCGTTTCATTAATGTCAGCCTCATAGCTCTCAGCAATATCCCTCAAGGATTCATAGAGGGACCCGGATTCTTCACCCACGGTGATCAGCTGCACCATCATAGGCGGGATCAAGCTTGATTTAGCCAAGCTCTGGCCTAAATTTTCCCCGCCTGTCAGCCCCTGAACACAAATAAGCAGATCCATCCTCAATTGAGGATTATGCATCGTTGGAATAGCCATCTCAATGGAATGGATGATGGACAATCCGCTTTCCAATAATAAGGACATGGTCCTGGTAAAACGTGCCAAATCGACTTTTAACACTAAAGGACGTATCCAAGGAAGATTTAATAAAAACCTGCCGATCACGATCGAGCCCTGGGATGAGACCCGCCAGCGATTGAACAGCAATAACCCTACCGCTGCCACGATGATGGCACCCATCCCGTACGCTTGAAAGAAATGACTTATATTCATCACCACCCTGGTAGGCCATGGCAGGGACTGCCCTGCATCGATAAAGATCGCAGACATTTTAGGCATCACAAAAGTTAAAATAAAAATAACGGTCGATATTCCGATGACCAGCATAAAGATCGGATAAACCATGGCTGAACGTACTTTGGACGAGAATTCTTCCTGGGCTTTAAGAAAATCAGCGACGCTATTTAGCATCTGCCGCAATTTACCCATCTCCTCACCGGCGCGCACCATGGCTATGAACAAAGGTATAAAAATAGCTGGATAATCAGACAGGGACGATGAGAATGAGCGCCCACTTTTGACGCCAATGGATATTTCGCTTAAAACTCTGGCAAAATAGACGCTCTTGGTTTGTTCAGATAACAGCTCCAGGGCCTTGAGCAAGGTTACCCCGGATTTAAGAAGATTGGCTAATTGCTTGCTAAAAAGATAAAGTTCCTTATCTTTTATCTTAACTTCACGGATATTCCTGAACAAAACTCCTTCAGCGTTACTCTCTTCGATGGTTACCGGGATCAAACCCAATTGATGGATCATCTCCAAAGCATCATCCTCATTCTGGGCATTGATCTGACCGGTAATGGTATTGACCGCGTCTTTTTTAGCTTTATAAATATAAGAAGGCATAAATTTATTATCAGTTAAGTTTCAGATGGCATGGCTGTCCAAACATCTTTGGAAGACACGTATAAGATCTCAGACACCGTAGTGATGCCCCCCGCAACACATTGCCAACCGTTTTGCCTTAGGGTAGCCATACCATTTTTCATGGCCATACGCTTGACACGTTCCGAACTAGGCTTGCTCGTTAATATCCCCCGGATCTCTTCATCCATTTCCAGGATCTCATAGATCGCCGTGCGGCCGTAATAGCCGGTCTTATTGCACATCTCGCAACCTCTGCCCTGATAAACTTTAACTGCTTCCGGCGGTATCCCAAGAGACACGGCCATCTCCTGGCGGACCGTATCAGGAACCTTGAAATCTTCTTCTTTGCACTGAGGACAGATCAAACGGATCAGGCGTTGGGCCACGAAAGCTTCGACAGAAGAAGCCACCAAATAAGGCTCAACCCCCATATCGATCAGTCGGGTAATACCGCTGGCCGCGTCATTGGTATGCAAGGTAGAAAACACCAAATGGCCAGTTAAAGACGTGCGAATAGCTATTTCTGCAGTATCCAGATCGCGCACCTCACCGACCATGATAATGTCCGGATCATGACGTAAAATGTTACGTAATCCTTCCGCAAAGCTAAAATTCAATTTAGGGCTGATCTGGATCTGAGTGATGCCCTCCATTTCATATTCAATAGGATCCTCGATGGTGATAATCTTCTGATCATCACTATTTAATTCATGCAAACAAGCATAGAGAGTGGTTGTCTTACCGCTACCGGTTGGTCCGGTCACAAAGATGATCCCATGGGATGCTTGGATCAATTCCCTGAATTTACGGGCATTTTGCTCATTGAGCCCCAGATCTTCCAGGCGGGTACGCATGGATTTGGTCGGCAGGATACGGATGACCATGCTCTCCCCGCGCAAAGCCGGCATCGTTGAAATACGCAGATCCAGGTCCTGATCATTGGTACGCACAACCGTACTGCCGTCTTGCGGTAATCTTTTTTCTGTGATACTTAAATTCGACATGATCTTGATACGTGACACCATGGGAAGCAGAAAATGCCTGGCTTCGGGAGGCAAATTAGCATCCATTAAGATCCCGTCAATACGGTAACGCAGTCGCATCTTATCACGGTAAGGCTCGATGTGAATATCCGTGGCTCTTTTCTGGTAAGCTTCCAGGATGATCTGATTGACAAGCTTCGCTACCGAGGGATCTTCGCTTTTTTTCTCAATGTCTTCAACCCATGTCTCCTGATTTCCGTCGGACTTTCTTTTATTAGGGTCCTTGGTCAAAATACGATCAATGGTGTCCGATGCTAATCCATAATATTTTTTAAGGGCCTCATGGATATCACTGCGATGAGCCAATACCACCCGGGGCTCAAAACCTAAATGCACCCTGATATCGTCTTCCATCCGTACGTCCAGCGGTGAGGATATGGCCAAGGTAAGTATATTGCCTTCGATAGCCACCGGCATGAATTTATAAAATGAGGCGAATTTCACCGGCACGCGGTCAATGACATCCTGAGGAATATCTTTTTCTTTTAAGTCCAGGAGTGGTAAATTCAATTCTTTGGACAAAGCCTCGACGATCTCATGTTCGGTCAGGATCCCATGATGGATCAGGTAGCTATTGAGGTTCCTATGCTCCTGCTTGGCCGATTGGATGAAATCTTCGGCCTCTTGGATGCTGATTAGCCCCGACTTGACCAAAACATCGACGAGAATCTTATTGGCTACAGGTTTATACATAACTTCCACTCTTCCTTTTTTATCTTAGGGCCCTCTAGATCCTGGGTGATTTACCGATCATATAAAAATCCTGAGCTTCCATATGATCATAGTCCCCGCGCAAGATCCTTTCACAACCGATAATATTGTCTTCCAAAGGGACATATTCGCCTTTTTTTCCGGTAAATACCTCGGAAACCGTGAAAGGCTGCGTCATAAAATTGTATAATTTTTCCGCCCGTTTATACACTTTCTGATCTTCTTTGCTCAACTCTTCCAGACCGATGACCGCCACAATACGCTTTAAGGCATTATGTTTGTTAAAATGCTGGATGACCTGCTGGGAGACCTCATAATGACGACGACCCACCACGTTGGTATCAAGGTTGGTGCATGAGCTTTGCAAAGGATCAATGGCCGGATACATACCACGCTGGACCAAGTCACGGGAAAGCACCACCACACCATCTAGTGTCGCGAAAATAGACACGACCGCAGGGTCTGTCATATCATCCGCAGGCACGTATACGGCCTGCATGGCGGTGATCGAACCTCCGCCTTCGACCGATCTAATACGTTCCTGAACGGTATTGACCTCAGAAGCCAAGGTCGGCTGATACCCGGTTTCCGCCGGAACACGGCCTAAGAGCGTGGAAACCTCCTGGCCACCCTGAATAAAACGATATAGATTATCCATGAACAAGATCACGTCTTTATTTTTAGCCAGAAGATATTCCGCCATCGTGAGCCCGGCATTGACCACCTCCGCACGGGCACCTGGCGGCTGGTCCATTTGCCCAAAAGCCAGCATAACCCTGGGCAACAAATGGCTTTCTTCCAATTCATAGTACAATTCATTGCCTTCACGGATACGCTCACCGATCCCGGTAAATACACAAGCTCCGCCATGGGCCTTGACGATATTATTAATAAGCTCCAAAATAACAACGGTTTTCCCGCAGCCTGCCCCTCCCAGAACGCCTGTCTTACTTCCCTTGATCATCGGATAGAGCAAATCGATATATTTAATACCTGTTTCCAAAAGCTCAGGGATCTCACGCCCTTTTTTCTTTAGGTCAAAGCTGGCCTGCACGACCGGTACACGGATAGGGGTTGTTGTCGGGCAATCATACGGACCAGACTCATCCAGAGGTCTGCCAGAAGCATCCATAACGCGACCGAAACATCCATCCCCGATGGGAATGGCCGTCGGACGCTTGGTATTCGTGCAAGGGGCCCCTAATTGCAAATTCAACGTTTCGTTAAAAGAACTGCAGCGCACCAATCCTGGACCTAGATGTTCTGATGCTTGCAAAGTGATCTTCCTGCCGTCAAAAGCGTGCGTTATAATACAATCATACACCGCCGGAGGTTCTTCATCCTCAGGGAACCGTACGTCCACGACCGGCCCCTGAACAGCGGCAATACGGCCGGTATTGGCTATCACCCCAGGAGGCAATGGCGGTTCAACGATCGGCTTATCAGATTTCACCGGATGATCTGATTTGACCGGCTCCTCTGGTTTATTTGCTTCTTCCATAACCTCAACTCCTTAATTCTTCACCATCATTCTGGCTGAGAAAACTTCACGTAAACTCTTGTCTATATCCCCGCGCTTGGCTTTGCGGTACTTCATTTTGACGGCATCCCGTTCCTTACGCATCTTGCCCAAACTATTATCCAACTGCTGGGTTTGCGCCGAGGCGGCGGCCAAATTAGTATCAAAGAAAATTTCATAGACCTTGGATGACATCCACAGATCCGCCAGGTAACCGATCATGTCCACCGAATCAGACTCTTCAATGACCTGAAGGAATTTCTCAACGGTCTGGGTTTGAGTGGCCAAAATATCCCCGCAAGGCAGCAATTTGACCGCACGGGGTTTTGTCGTCGAGTAATCTTTAGGCCATGGATAAACAACAACGACACGGCCAACCCTGTTTTCCATCACTTCTTTCACTAAATGTGTTTTAATTTCAACGGCCACTTCGTAAAATCCACGGTCCTCGATTTCTTCATAAGATTTTAGTATTTTTTGTCCCAAGCTTTCAAGCTTCGCGACACCCTTTTTACCAACCACGACAAACTGAGCTTGAGGGTCTTTTTCCTTCTCCTCCATGGCGCGCGCGATCACACGGCTGTTGAGATCCCCCACGAACCCACGTTCAGTGGAGATCACCAGGATAACTGAATTGGCATTGTTATTGTTAACCAACGGATGCTGTACTTGGGAGAAGCCTACCAGATTAAAAAATTCTGTAAAAGATTCATTAAAACGGTTAAATTTGATCCTTTGTGCGGCCATGGCATGGTACTTCATGTCCGCGACGTCCTTAAGGACCTGTATCAGATCGACCAGTTCGCGGACCTCCATCACTTCAGATTTGACCTTATTAGCCTTACCCACTGTATTGTTTCTCCACCTGTTGTTTCAAAGCATTGGTCACTTCCCTAATGGAGTGTTGTAAACTGCCGTCTAATTGAAGGCTCTCAAACATTAAAACAATCCCCCCCGCCACCTTAGGGTCGATTTTGGGATTTAAGGTGATATCCCGGGAAAGTTTGGTTTTAAAAACTTGGGCTAATTCTTCCAATAGAGCTTCTGGGATAGGGGTCGCGGAGATCACATCCGCCACCTTGATATCCACACTGATACGGCTCATATCTACCGCGCTTAATTTTTCGATAAATTCAGCTATCAAATATTTATCCAAAGATTCTTTGACCTTGGCACTTAAAACATCCATAACAATTCCAGAGGCATAATCAATGATCTTTATTTCCATGACCTTTTCAACCTCTCGACGGATCTGTTCACGGGCATTTTGGGCCTTAGTGATGATCTCTTCAGCCTCCTTGCGGGCCTTATTGATCATCTCTTCTTTCTGTTTGGTGGTCGATTCTTCCAGTTCCTGACGCATTTTCTTTTCCATGACGTCTAATTCTTTATGTCGCTTTTGCAGCTCTGCGTCCGCTTCCTTGATCTTTTGATTTAACTCCGCTTCCCTTTTACGGGCTGCTTCCGCATCACGCCCCAGGCGTTGTATATGTCCATCCGTTGATTTGATCATGATCATGTAAAGGGCAAATATGATCCCCCCTGAAATGACCGCTGTCAAAACTAAAAATTGAATGATCAAATTCCAACTCATAAAAGATTCTCCTTTAGAACTTTCAATATAGGTCTAACCATTAAGATTGCTGTTATATAAAAATGCACCATAGGCGATCAATAAAAAAAGAAACAGAAATTCTACCAGATAGATCCACCAAACAGATATTTGGATCTTAGCGCTTTTAGTTGGGAAATTCCCTAGATCATTGACCATCTTGGACCCCCAGAACGCTACAATAAAACAAGGGATACCGATCAAAATCCAAAACACCCCGATCATAATTAATCCCTCAAACCAATGTTTCATCCTTACCCCTTAAATGTCTGAAAGATCATAAGGATAGCGACAATAGAAATAGCCTCCACAAATACCAGCATGACCGCCATTCCCATAAAGATCTTGGACGCGGCCGAAGGGTTACGGCCCAGGGCTTTGATAACGGCATACCCCAGGACCGCGATAACAACGGACGGCCCCATGACGGCGATGAACATAACTGTCAAAATAATAAGCGTTTCTGCTACCATAAGGATCTTTCAGTGTTTAATAGGTTCTTCCGTTTTTTTCTGTGCTTCTGCCAATGTCTTTTCATTCTCTTCTACTAATATAGTACACTCATTGGCAAAAAACCGTAAAATTCCTGAATTTATTGGCACCCGTCGCTTCCAATCAATGATAATATCGCCTTTTTGAACCAGGCCGATCAAAGGATAATGGTAGGCCAATAGTTCATACTCACTGCGGTCCCCTACAATAAATAGACTGTTAACCTCGCTTTCAAAGACCAAATTCTTAGGACTTAAAATAACGCAACGGAAATTATTCACGAATTTGGACATATTACTTTTTCACCTCTAGCTTAAAACCCATCCTAATAATCATCAAATTTATCCGTGGTTGTTTTGGTACGCCTGGCTATGATTTCCTGGACATAGGCCGTCACCAGATCAGTCATGCCTTTTTCAATTTCCGGTTCCAGTTTGCGTTTTTCACGGATCAATGTCAAAAGACTGGGTTTTACCTTGCGGGCAAAATCAAAAAGCTCCTCCTGAAAAACACGTACTTCAGGAATAGTCAGGTCATTCATCATCTTTTTATTAAAGGCATAAAAAATAATGACCTGTATCTCCTGGGGAACAGGTTTATCCTTATCCTGACGGAGGATCTCCGTCAAGATAGCTCCGCGTTTGAGTTTTTCCAATGTCTCATCAGATTGCCCACCGGTCTTTAGTTTTGAGATACGCAATAATTCACGGTATTGCAAATATTCCAAACGCAAAGGACCGGAAAGATTTTTGATGGCGTTCCATTGCACCTTGGACCCGACCCGGGACACCGACAGACCCAGATCCAGGGCAGGTTTCTGTCCTTCTCCGAATAAAGCCGCGCTTAAATAAATCTGGCCATCGGTCATGGAAACTAAATTGGAAGGCACGAAAGCCGTCAAGTCCCCTTCCAAGATCTCCACGATAGGAAAGAAAGTAACTGAACCGCCGCCTCGTTTTTCATCCAAATGGCAAGCCCGTTCGATCATTTTAGAATGCAGATAGAAAATATCTCCCGGATAAGAGTCTCGTCCCGGCGGACGTCCCAGAAGCAAGGAAATTTCACGGTAGGCCCAGGCATGCTTGGTAAAATCATCAAAACCTATAAAAACATTCCTGCCTTGATGAAGGAAATATTCGGCAATGGAACAGGCTACGTAAGGGGCCAGGTACTGTTGCCCCGGCGGGGCCGAAGCCCCCGCGGAAATGATAAGGCTGTATTTAAAACATTCATGATCTTTGAATAATTGCACGATCTTGGCCATGGCCGAACGCGGCTTGCCGATACCACAATAAATACAGATCACGCCTGTATTTTTTTGATTAAGGATGGTGTCTGTGACAAAGGTGGTCTTACCGGTACTCTTATCTCCCATGATCAACTCACGCTGGCCAAAACCAATGGGTATCATTGAATCAAGGACCTTGATACCAGTTTCCAGGGTCTTTTTAAGGGGCTGACGCACCAGGATCGGCGGGGACTCCGGGAAGATCGGGTTCTTTTTATCCCATTGCAGAGGTCCCAATCCATCCAAAGGCTCAGACAAAGGGCTTAAAATACGCCCGATAAATTTTTCACCGACGGGCGTATCAAAAGGCTCAATGGAAGCGATCGCCTTGTCCCCGGTCTTTATTTTTTCGGTTTCTTTAATGACCAATACCTGGGCCTCTTGCTCATTAAAACCAACGATCATCCCGATGGTACCATAACCGAATTTGATCAGCTGACCATTGATACAATTACGAAAACCACGGATCAAAACAATGCAACCGCGCATGGCCTTGACTGTCCCCACTTCTGTATATTCCAATTGTATACCGCTCAAGATCCCTGTTCCTTTCTTTTCTTTACAAAGGGCCTATCGTTCCCTCTATAATTATACTTACGCGCCCTTTTTCGGCGTTGAATCGTCTGTTAATTTCTTGTCTTTGGAACGCAAGATCCATACCACAAAATTGATCAATGTTAAAATAGCGACAAATATCAACACCCAAGCTATATAACTCCATGCCGACGATGATTCAAAATTCTTGTTAAATACCACCTTGGCAACGTCCCCCACGCCTTTCAGGGCTGATATTTTATTTAATATGTTCTCCACCTTGCTCTTTGTCAAATTTTCACGGAATACCGACAACAATTTCTCCAGTGTTTCTACATCCTCCTCTGCGGCATTATAAATGGTCCTATTGGTGCGATAAACACTGATATGCTGCACCACCGATCTTTGTATCGCTTGAGAACTTTCAATCTCCTGTAGTTCAGTTGTTATGCGGTCCATCAAAATAGTGGCACTGTCCTCAAATTTAGTGCCTTTAAGAAAATCAAACGCAGCTTTGGCGCGGGATCGTAAATACTCAATGTCTTTTTGATCAATATTCCAAATATCTATGATACCGATAGAATATTTCTTATCCTGACCTGGAGCCAGGTCCTCTTCCTTATAAAGAAAAGGCAATTGTTTGGCTTGGTCGAAACGCACCTCAAAACCATCCGCTTCCACAACATCTTCAGGTTTTACTTCTCCAGGCAGGTAATCCTTATGCTTAAAATGCCTAATGGCCACGGATGGGTTACTTGCCTCAAGCCTTAAATGAATAAGCTTAGGAGGCTCGTCTATACCCGGATCAGAACGCCAATAAGCCACATCAAAGGCGCTATTTCTTACCCTTTTCATTTCACTAACATAGGCCCTGTAAGCATCAATGCGTTTATCCGTGCTATCCACGTTATTGCTTTGCTGGTTGATAATATAATCTATTTTTGATTCCAGACGGTCCTTAAGGATCGCCGCATTTTGGGCATTAAACGGCACTCCTATGGACTGATAACCATCCTCAATTTGTTTCTTAAGTTCATCCACTTGATCAGGACTCACCATCCACTTATCTTTAACATGGATACGGAAGGTCCTGGATTCTTTGGGCTGGAGGGTCACATCACCGTAGACAAAATAATCCGCATCATCAACATTGTAATCCAATTGCAGGCCGTTGGTGTCCAGGACATCGTCAGCCGTGATCTCGCCGGGAAGATCAAAATGGATCGAATAAGTCTTCGGAGAATCTTTACCATTGACTGCCACGACATTGATATAAATGTCAGCAAGACCCCATGACATCATTCCCAAATAGAAAATAATACTTACGGCAAGAATCTTAAATTTCATTTTATTCGCTTTCATAGTAGCTCTTGACCACGACATCCTGGACATTCATAGCTTCACGCAGGGCATCGATCTTGGCCTTAAGCTCCTCTAATTTATCGTTTACTTTTTCCATATCCTGAGATTCTTTTTCTGAAAGACTGGCAACGCCCAAGGTCTTCTGTAGGCCTGCTTGCTGCGCCTGTTTATTTAAGAATTGAGTTAATTGGTCGATCAGTGCTTGTGTCATTCCTGGAGTAGTGGTCGCAGTACCATTGGGGCCAATAGAATTACTAAGGCCCTTAGTTAAATTAGTGGTGGCATCCTGGATAGCTTGAATAGAAGCTTGAAGATCTTTCAGTTGTGCACCAACATTGGCCCCTGAACCACCGGCGCCTAAAATACTGATGATCTGCTGGGCATAACTTTGGGCGGCAGCGGCATTACTGCTGGCTGTATTGGCAACACCAAACATGGTACTGTTCGCATTGTCCGCCGCTGTTCCCATCAAGGCTTGCATGGCCCTGATATTCCCCAGGACCGTATCGGTCGCCGGGGTCGTTGAAGCCGCCGCCGTAGTGCTGGTGGCCCCTAAAACTGCTTGCACGCTTTGAACTGCAGATAAAATTTGATTAACCGGGCTATTGGTATTAACCGTACTGACCGATGCGGAAATATTATTTAATTCACCAAATAATGTTTTGGCAGTGACAGGGTCATTGGGAGAACCCACATTGTTAAAGACGACACGCATATTGCTCATCAGATCATTGATACCGCTCCAATTAATACCCGCCGTGCTGGAAACGCTCAGATCCTGCCAATTGACACCACCGTGTGTTTCGACAGCAAGGTCATTCCAATTGATACTGCTTCTGCTTTCCACGGCAAGATCGTTCCAATTAATATTGGCCGTTGACAATTGACTAAAGCTTGTAAAATCGATGCCGCTCGTTGACAGATCACTGATACCTTCCCAATTGACCCCGGAATAGGTAAGAACATTGATCGCTTCCCAATTGATATTGCTAAGAGACAATGCAGCTATGCCATTCCAATTTATCCCTGAAGTGGACAGCACATTCAGATCATCCCAATTGATCCCTGTGCTTGCTATTTTGCTGATATCATACCAATTGATCCCAGCACTGCTCAAAACAACGAAGTCATCCCAGTTGATCCCCTTCTTGCTTAGCGCTGCGAAATCGATCCAGTTGATCCCTACATTGCTCATCATATTGATATTATTCCAGTTGATCCCATTGCGCGTTAACACATTCAGGTCATACCAGTTCACCCCAACCTTGCTCATGACCCCAAAATCATCCCAATTGATCCCCACCTTACTTAGCACTCCAAAATCATTCCAATTGATCCCTGTATGACTTAACACATACATATCATCCCAATTGATCCCATTACGTGTTAACACATCCAAGTCAAACCAATTGATCCCTGCCTTGCTCATGATACCCAAATCGTTCCAATTGATCCCCGTCTTACTTAAGACTCCAAAATCATTCCAATTAACCCCTGTCTTGCTTAATACCCCAAAGTCATTCCAGTTGATCCCTGTATTGCTCAACACCCCAAAATCGTACCAATTGACCCCTGTATTGGTCAACACATTCATGTCATCCCAATTGATACCGTTATTCGTTAAGACATTTAAATCATACCAATTGATCCCCACATGACTCATGACCTCCAGATCATACCAATTGACCCCCGACTTATTTAATATCCCAAAATCATTCCAGTTGATCCCCACACGACTTAGAACATTGATGTCTTCCCAATTGATCCCATTAGTAGTTAATGCTCCAAAATCATTCCAGTTGACCCCTATATTTGACAGGACATTGATGTCATTCCAATTGATCCCATTGCGTGTCAACACATTCATATCATACCAATTGACCCCTACCTTACTGATCACGGCCAGATCATTCCAATTGATGCCTGTTTTACTTAATACCCCAAAATCGCTCCAATTGATCCCTGTTTGACTTAATACCTGAAAATCATTCCAGTTGATCCCAATTTGCGACATACGTCCCAGGTCAATCCAATTAATTCCGGATTTACTCAAAATCCCAAAATCATACCAGTTGATACCCGTATGGCTTGCCACATACATATCATTCCAGTTGATACCCGTCTTGCTTAAAACCCCAAAATCATTCCAGTTGATGCCCGTTTTGCTTAAAACCCCAAAATCATTCCAATTGATCCCTGTACGGCTAAGCACATACATATCATTCCAATTGACCCCTGTCTTGCTCAATACCCCAAAGTCATACCAATTGATCCCTGTCTGGCTCATCATGGCAAGATCGTTCCAATTAACACCGACGGTACTTAATACTTCAAAATCATTCCAATTGATCCCTATTTGAGACAAACGCCCAAGATCATTCCAATTAATCCCTGTCCTGGACAATACCCCGAAATCATCCCAATTGATCCCCACATGACTTAACACATAGACATCATTCCAATTGATGCCCGTCTTGCTTAAAACCCCAAAATCGTACCAATTGATCCCCATATTGGACAACACATTCATATCATTCCAATTGATCCCGTTTCGTGTTAACACATTCATGTCATACCAATTCATGCCCACCTTGCTCATGACTTGTAAATCATTCCAATTAATGCCTGTTTTGCTCAAGACCCCAAAATCATTCCAATTAATGCCCATATTGCTCAAGACCCCAAAATCACTCCAGTTAATGCCGGTCTGACTTAACACTTCAAAGTCATTCCAGTTGAGTCCAGTCTTGCTCAAAACTCCAAGATCATTCCAATTAATGCCTACCTTGGTTAACACGCCAAGATCATTCCAATTAATTCCCGTCTTGCTCAAAACCCCAAAATCATTCCAATTGATCCCTGTACGACTTACAACATTGATATCGTTCCAGTTAATACCTGTGTTACTCAGCACGCTAAAATCATACCAATTAATACCCGTATGGCTTACCATATAAATATCATTCCAATTGATCCCGATATTGGTTAACACCCGGAAATCATTCCAGTTGATCCCGATATTGCTCATAACTCCAAGATCATTCCAATTGATCCCTGTCTTGCTCAATACTTCAAAATCATTCCAGTTAATTCCTGTGCGGCCCAACACATACATATCATTCCAATTGATACCTGTCTTCGTTAATACACCAAAATCATACCAATTGATCCCTGTACTGCTCATAACCCCCAAATCACTCCAATTAATTCCTGTATGAGTTAATACGTATAAATCATTCCAATTAAGCCCGATATTGCTTAACGCTCCAATATCTGTCCAATTAATCCCGGTTTTACTTAAGACCCCAAAATCACTCCAGTTAATTCCTGTGCGGCCTAACACATACATATCATTCCAATTGATACCTGTCTTACTTAATACTCCAAGATCATTCCAATTGATCCCTGTCTTACTCATGACCCCAAAGTCATTCCAATTAATACCTGTATAGCTCACCACATTTATGTCATTCCAATTGATACCCGTATTGCTCAACACTCCAAAATCTGACCAATTAATGCCCGTATTAGTCATAAGCCCAAAATTATTCCAATTAATTCCCGTATGACTTAACACAAACATATCATTCCAATTAATACCTGTCTTGCTCAGTACTCCGAAATCATTCCAGTTGATACCCGCCTTGCTCATGACGCCGAAGTCGTTCCAGTTGAGTCCTGTCTGGCTCAAGACCGCCAAATCACTCCAATTCATACCGATCTTTGTCATCACGGCTAAATCGCTCCAATTGATACCTGCATCAGTCAATGAGTTAATGATACCGCCCAAATCGGACCAATTAATTCCTGTAGTTGATATTATCTGTAGATCATTCCAATTGATACCCGTATTGCCTAATACTTGAAAATCATTCCAATTGATCCCCACCTTGGTTAACACTCCAAAGTCATTCCAATTAATACCTGTACGGCTTAATACATACATATCATTCCAATTAATGCCCGTCTTGCTCAGCACTCCGATATCATTCCAATTAATTCCTGTTTTTGTTAGCCTATTTAAATCATACCAATTGACCCCTACATTAGTCATCATTCCCACATCGTTCCAATTGATACCTGCGTTCGTCATCTCCTGGAAATCTCCCCAATTTACCCCTCCACCGACGCCTGATCCACCTGTCAGTTCACTGAGATCCAACCAGTTGATGCCTGAATCAGTCAAAACAGCCATATTTAACCAGTTGACCCCTGATGCCGTCAAATAAGCAAAATTAGACCAATTAACACCGGAAGTGGTCAATATATTAATGTCATTCCAGTTAATACCTGTCTTGCTCATGGCACCAAAATCATTCCAGTTGATCCCTACCTTGGTTAACGTTCCAAAATCATTCCAGTTAATTCCTGCCTTTCCTAAAACTCCAAAGTCATTCCAATTAATGCCTGTACGACTGACAACATTCATATCTTGCCAATTAATACCTACTGTGCTTAACACGGTTAAGTCATACCAATTGATACCACTATTGGTCAATATACTAAAGTCATCCCAATTGATTCCGGATGCACTTAAAACGGCTAAATAGTTCCAGTTGACACCTGCTTGTGTAAATAGTTCCAATGCGCTCCAGTTAACGCCAGCATTTGTCAGGTTCCCTAATGCGCTCCAGTTGATCCCTGTAGTGCTCATGATAGTCATATCACTCCAATTAATTCCCGTCTTACTTAATACCCCGAAATCTTCCCAGTTGACACCTGTGTGACTTACCACTTCCATATCATTCCAATTGATACCTATCTTGCTTAACACCACAAAATCACTCCAGTTGATCCCTGTATGGCCCAACACCCCAAGGTCACTCCAATTTATTCCTGTCTTGCTCATAACTCCAAAATCATTCCAATTAATTCCGGTACGTGTTAACACGTTCATATCATACCAATTCACGCCAGCCTTAGTTAATACTCCAAAATCATTCCAGTTAATGCCTGTTTGACTTAACACATATATATCATTCCAGTTGATCCCTGTCTTACTCAAGACTCCAAAATCCGTCCAGTTAATACCTGTATGGCTCAAAACATACATATCATTCCAATTGATTCCCGTTTTACTTAATACTCCAAAATCTGTCCAATTGATCCCTGTCTTGCTTAACACGCCAAAATCATTCCAGTTAATACCCACATGACTTATCACGTACATATCATTCCAGTTAATTCCTGTCTTACTTAATACTCCAAAATCATTCCAATTGATCCCGGTATTGGTCAACACATTCATGTCATTCCAATTGATCCCGGTACGCGTTAAAACATTCATGTCATACCAATTCACTCCCACCTTGCTCATGACCCCTAGATCATTCCAATTAACTCCTGCCTTGCTAAGAACCCCAAAATCATTCCAGTTGATCCCAATATTGGTCAACACATTCATGTCATTCCAATTGATCCCTATCTTGCTAAGAACTCCAAAATCATTCCAGTTGACACCAACATTGCTCATGACTCCAAGGTCATGCCAATTTATCCCCACCTTGCTCAATACCCCAAAATCATTCCAGTTGATCCCAATATTGGTCAACACATTCATGTCATTCCAATTGATACCGTTATTTGTCAAAACATTCAGGTCGTACCAATTCACTGCGACCTTGCTCATAACGCCCAAATCATTCCAATTAATTCCCGTATGGCTTAACACCTCAAAATCATTCCAATTGATGCCTACCTTGCTCATTACCCCAAAATCATACCAATTTATACCTGTGCGGCTTAATACATACATATCATTCCAGTTTATCCCTGTTTTACCTAACACCTGAAAATCATTCCAATTGATACCTGTCTTGCTTAACACCCCAAAATCATTCCAGTTTACCCCGACATTACTCATAACACCCAGATCATTCCAATTGATCCCCGCCGCTGACATCTCCTGGAAATTCGTCCAGTTAATACCTCCTCCAACACCTGACCCACCAGTCAATTCACTTAAGTCTAGCCAGTTAACACCTGAATCAGTCAATATAGCCATGTTTAACCAATTGACTCCTGCCTCAGTCAAATAAGCAAAACTGGACCAATTAATACCGGAATTAGTCATGAAGCTCAGGTCATTCCAATTAATTCCCGTATGACTTATTATATACATATCATTCCAGTTAATTCCTGCCTTGGTCAACATCCCAAAATCTACCCAGTTGATCCCTGTATTGGTCAATAAATTCATGTCATTCCAATTGATACCATTTCGGGTCAATACATTCATGTCGTACCAATTCACTCCAACCTTGCTCATGACTCCCAGATCATTCCAATTAATTCCTACCTTGCTTAACACTCCAAAATCATGCCAGTTAATCCCCGTATGGCTTAATACATACATATCATTCCAATTGATCCCTGTCTTGCTTAACACTCCAAAATCATTCCAGTTAATTCCTGTATTAGTCAAAATATTTATGTCATTCCAGTTGATCCCGTTTCTGGTTAATACATTCATATCATACCAATTCACTCCCACCTTGCTCATGACACCTAAATCATTCCAATTGATCCCCGTCTTGGTCAATACTCCAAAATCATTCCAATTGATCCCTGTCTTGCTTAACACTCCAAAATCATTCAAGTTGATCCCTGTATGACTGATCACATACATATCATTCCAATTAAGTCCTGTCTTACTTAATACTCCAAAATCTGCCCAATTGATACCCGTTTTACTTAAAGTCCCCAAATCATTCCAGTTGATCCCTGTATGGCTTAATACATACATGTCATTCCAGTTAATTCCCGTCTTACTTAACACGCCGAAATCATTCCAATTAATCCCTACATTGGTCAACACATTGACATCACTCCAATTGATCCCGACCCGTGTTAAAACATTCATATCATACCAATTCACTCCTACCTTGCTCATGACACCTAAATCATTCCAATTGATCCCTGTCTTGCTTAAAACCCCGAAATCATCCCAATTGATACCCGTATGACTGATCACATACATATCATTCCAGTTAATTCCTGTTTTGCTTAATACGCCAAAGTCATACCAGTTGATCGCAGTACCGGTCAACACATTCATGTCATTCCAATTGATACCATTTCGGGTCAATACATTCATGTCATACCAGTTGACCCCCACCTTGCTCATGATACTCAAGTCATTCCAATTGATCCCCGTCTTGCTCAATACTCCAAAATCATCCCAATTAATACCCGTATGGGTTATCACGTACATATCATTCCAGTTGACACCCGTCTTGCTTAACACGCCGAAATCATTCCAATTGATACCTGTCTTAGTCAGGACCCCAAAATCAGCCCAATTAATTCCTGTTTGAGTTAACACATACACATCATTCCAGTTGATGCCCGTCTTCGTTAACACCCCAAAATCTGTCCAGTTGATCCCTGTATGGCTGATCACATACATATCGTTCCAGTTAATACCCGTCTTTGTTAAGACCCCAAAGTCATTCCAATTAATTCCGGTCTTGCTTAACACTCCCAAATCGTTCCAATTGATCCCCGTATGACTTATGACATACATATCATTCCAATTGACCCCTATTTTGCTTAACACTCCAAAGTCGTACCAGTTGATCCCTGTCCTGGTCAAGACATTCATGTCATTCCAATTGATCCCGTTACGGGTCAAAACATTCATGTCATACCAATTCACTCCGACCTTGCTCATGACTCCCAGATCATTCCAATTGATCCCTACCTTACTTAATACTCCAAAGTCATTCCAATTGATCCCTGTTTTACTTAACACCCCAAGATCATTCCAGTTAATACCCCTATTACTCATCACGCCAAAATCATTCCAATTAATGCCCGTATGGCTTATCACATACATATCATTCCAATTGATCCCTGTCTTGCTTAGTGCTCCAAAATCGAACCAATTAATACCCAGGTTGGTCAACACATTCATGTCATTCCAATTGATCCCGTTACGGGTCAAAACATTCATGTCATACCAATTGATCCCTACCTTACTCATGACTCCCAGATCATTCCAATTGATCCCTACCTTACTTAATACTCCGAAATCATTCCAATTGATCCCCGTGTGGGTAATCACATACATATCATTCCAATTAATTCCCGTTTTGCTAAGAACTCCAAAATCATTCCAATTGATCCCCGTATTAGTCATCACCCCAAAATCATTCCAATTAATGCCCGTATGGCCTATCACATACATATCATTCCAATTGATCCCCGTCTTGGTCAATGCCCCGAGATCACTCCAATTGATCCCGGTCTTGGTCAACACATTGATGTCATTCCAATTGATCCCGTTACGAGTCAAAACATTCATGTCATACCAATTGATCCCTACCTTACTCATGACTCCCAGATCATTCCAATTGATCCCTACCTTGCTTAGCACTCCGAAATCATTCCAATTAATTCCTGTCCTGCTCAACGTATACATATCATTCCAATTAATTCCCGTTTTGCTAAGAACTCCAAAATCATTCCAATTGATCCCAGTCTTGCTCATGACACCCAAATCATTCCAATTCACCCCTGTCCTGGTCAATACTCCTAAATCACTCCAATTCATCCCGATCCTTGACATCACGGCCAGATCACTCCAATTAATACCAGCGTCAGTCAAAGTATCCATAACACCACCTAAATTGGACCAATTAATTCCCGTACTTGTCAATATCTGTAAATCATTCCAATTGATCCCAGTATGGGTTAATACATACATATCATTCCAATTGATGCCGGTCTTACTTAATACTCCGAAATCTGCCCAATTAATCCCTGTACGGCTTAGAGCATACATATCATTCCAATTGATACCTGTTTTACTCAAGACCCCAAAATCATTCCAATTAATACCTGTATTGGTTAAGGTTCCAAAGTCATTCCAGTTAACACCAACCTTGCTCATGACACTTAAATCATCCCAGTTGACACCGGCTGTTGACATCACCTCGAAATTGGCCCAATTAATACCTCCTCCGATACCTGTCCCCGTCAGTTGACTTAAGTCTAACCAGTTAACACCAGAATCAGTCAATACGGCCATGCTTACCCAATTGACACCTGATTGGCTCAAATAAGAGAAACTAGACCAGTTGACATTGGAGTTTGTTAGTACGCTAAAATCATTCCAATTAACACCCGACTTACTCATTACTCCCAGATCATTCCAATTGATACCCGCCTTAGTCAGCGCTCCAAAATCTAGCCAGTTGATACCTGTCTTGGTCAAGACATTCATGTCATTCCAATTGATCCCTACACGAGTTAAGACGTTCATGTCATACCAGTTAACTCCTACCTTACTCATTAGTCCTAAATCATTCCAGTTGATCCCTGCCTTGCTTAACACGCCAAAATCGTTCCAATTGATACCCGTGCGGCTTAACACATACATATCATTCCAGTTGATGCCCGTCTTGCTCAATACTCCAAAATCATACCAATTAATTCCCATACGGGTTAACACATTCATATCATTCCAATTGATCCCGTTTCGTGTCAAAACATTCAGGTCATTCCAATTCACCCCTACATTGCTCATGACACTCAAATTATTCCAGTTTATACCCACCTTACTTAACACCCCGAAATCATTCCAGTTGATCCCCGTATGGCTTATCAAATACATATCATTCCAGTTGATACCCGTCTTGGTCAATACTCCAAAGTCATTCCAGTTAATTCCTGTTTTCGTTAATATTCCAAAGTCACTCCAATTTACTCCTATTTTTGTCAACACATTCATGTCGTTCCAATTGATCCCATTTCGTGACAAAACATTCATATCATACCAATTCACGCCTACCTTGCTCATGATGTTCAAATCATTCCAATTAATTCCCGTCTTGCTCAATACTCCAAAATCATTCCAGTTTATTCCCGTTCGGGTTAACACGTTCATGTCATTCCAATTGATCCCGTTACGTGTTAACACATTCAGGTCATACCAATTCACCCCTATCTTGCTCATCACTCCCAGATCATTCCAATTAATTCCCGTCTTGGTTAATACTCCGAAATCATACCAATTGATCCCCACCTTGCTGATAATACCTAAATCATTCCAATTAATTCCCGTCTTGGTTAATACTCCGAAATCATTCCAGTTAATACCCATCTTG
>Ga0302320_10003530_pt1 | contig 36256 bp, 38 predicted proteins | sample Bog_T0_3_FD_202130 | JGI IMG/M metagenome (GOLD analysis project Ga0302320, IMG submission 202130) | Peat permafrost microbial communities from Stordalen Mire near Abisko, Sweden - Bog_T0_3 | ecosystem: Environmental > Terrestrial > Soil > Wetlands > Peat | place: Sweden: Abisko, Stordalen Mire...
GGAATTATTGCGCTCCGAGGCAACCAGGCTGAGCGGTGAGATTTCGGTCGTCAATGCTGCGCCGTCGCCGGATATCGTCGCCGTCGCGCGTTTGGGCCTTGCCGCCGATCCCCCCAATGCGCCCGCGCGCCCGCTTTATCTCAAGGCGCCGGACGTCAAGCTCGCGGTCAATAAAGCTCTGCCGCGCGCGCTCGCATGAGATCGCCGTGCTTCTGGCAAAGGCGGTCGGTCCTCGGCTCACCCAGAATTTTGCGGTCATCCGACGGCGAAGCCTGCGCCCGCCTGCACGCTGCCAACTTTGCCCATCCCTGGCCAGTCAACGATTTCGAATCCATGCTGCTTGACCCGGCCTGTTCAAGCGAAGGAATTGACGCAAGAGCAGGTCTCGCCGGCTTTATCCTGTCGCGTCGCGCGTTGGACGAAGCGGAAATCCTGACAATCGTAGTGGATGGCCGCCTGCGTCGGCAAGGATGCGGCGAGCGTCTCCTGGCTTCACATTTGGCGCGCCTCACGCGCCAAGGCGTCGCTACGCTCTTTCTCGAAGTCGACGAATCGAATGTCGCCGCTTTGGCGCTTTATCGTCTGCACGGCTTCGTCGAAAAAGGCGTGCGCAAGGGTTATTACGCCAAACCGGATGGCACGCGTGCCAACGCTCTGGTCATGTGTCGCTCCCTTGCCTGACAGGCTTTGGCGAAAGTGTCATAAATAATTCATCCGTCCCGCCTATCGGGCAAGCATGGCTTACATCCGCGTTTTTTTTCTCATGCTTGCCTTGCTGGGCTTTTATGTCCTTGGCGTGCCGGTGCAAAGACTGGCGCGGCGTTATGGCTGGCCGCTGGCGCGGCTGTTGCCTCCCTTTTTCGCGCGAACTACCTGCGCCTTGCTGGGCCTACGGGTGCGGTTCGAGAACGACGAATTGGGCCCCAAGCCGCGCATGATCGTCGCCAATCATGTCTCCTGGAGCGACATTCTCGCTCTGGCCAGTCGCGAGACGCCTTGTTTCGTTGCAAAGAGCGAGGTTGCAGGCTGGCCGCTGCTGGGCGCTTTTGCCCAGGTTCAGGACACGATTTTCGTTCGCAGGGACAATCGCGCCGACGTGCCCCGCGTCAACGCCGCCATGGCCGAAAAAATGATGGCGGGCGAAGATGTGCTTCTTTTCGGCGAGGGCACATCGAGCGATGGCGAAGGCGTTCTTTCTTTCAAACCTTCCCATTTTGCCGCAGCCCGCGATTTGTTGCGGCTCTATCCCCAGATCGCAGCGGTGACCGTGCAGCCTGCGGCGATCATCTACACGCATGCGCAGGGCAAAACGCTGGACGCCGCCGGCCGTCGACGTCTCGCCTGGTTCGGCGACGCCGATCTTGCGCCCCATATCTGGCTCCTGCTGAAAAGCGCTCCGGTTGAATGCGTCGTCCGTTTCGGCGCGCCCTTGTCCTTCACAGCCCACAGCGAGCGGAAGGCCATTGCTTTGGAGACGGAGCGGCGGGTGCGCGAGCTCGCCGATGGGCTAGCCGCGACATGACGTATTTAATTCAAAATTTGCGCCGCTTCGCTTATCGGACGGCATAAAATCGGCTATCGTTCAATAAATCCACATCGTCCCGGAGGGACATTTTCGATTTTGAAACCTGATCTCAAGTCCATTGGGCCGGAAACCGCGATCGAGGGCGGTTTCGCCACGTCCGCGCCGGCGGGCGACAAGAAACTCTTCGTGAAGTCTTATGGCTGTCAGATGAACGTCTACGACGCCGCCCGCATGGCGGATGTTCTGGCGCCGGAGGGCTATACGGAAACAGCGGTCATGGAAGAGGCCGACCTCATCGTCCTCAATACCTGCCACATCCGCGAAAAAGCCGCCGACAAGGTCTTCTCCGAACTAGGAAAAGTGCGAGTGCTGAAAGAAGCGCGCGCCGCCGCCGGACGAACGACCAAAATCGCCGTCGCGGGTTGTGTCGCGCAGGCCGAGGGCGCTGAAATTCTGCGCAAGCAGCGCGCGGTCGATCTGGTCGTCGGTCCGCAGAGCTATCATCGTCTGCCGGAATTATTGCGCCAATCCGCGCTGAAGCCGGTCATCGATACGGATTTTCCGGTTGAAGACAAATTCGACCACTTGGCTCAACCGTCGGACGACAAGACTCGCGAACGAGGGATAAGCGCCTTTTTAACGGTCCAGGAAGGGTGCGACAAGTTCTGCGCCTTCTGCGTCGTGCCCTATACGCGTGGCGCGGAAAATTCGAGGCCGCCCGCAAAAATCATCGCCGAGGCCGAGAATCTCGCTCGCGCCGGGGTGCGCGAAATCACTTTGCTCGGCCAGAACGTCAATGGCTACCATGGCGAAGGCGACGATGGACGGGACTGGTCGCTCGCCGAACTCCTTTTTCGTCTCTCCAAGATCGAGGGCATCGTCCGCCTGCGTTATATGACCAGCCATCCCAATGACATGCGGGAGGATCTGATTCGCGCGCACGGCGAATTGCCGGCTTTGATGCCTTTCCTCCATCTTCCGGTGCAATCCGGCTCGGATCGCATTTTAGGCGCCATGAATCGGCGCCACACGACCGAGGATTACAGGCGTCTGGTCGAGCGCATCCGCCGCGCGCGACCAGATATCGCCTTGTCGTCGGATTTCATTGTCGGTTTTCCCGGTGAAACCGAGTCCGATTTTGTGGCGACGCTCGAACTGGCGAAAGAAATCGGTTTCGCATCGACTTTTTTCTTCAAATATTCGCCGCGACCGGGAACGCCCGGCGCCGATCTTGTCGATCAAGTGCCCGAAGACGTCATGACTGAACGGTTGATTCGCCTACAAGATGTGGTCGAGACGCAGCGTCGCGCCTTCAATGCGTCGATGGTTGGACGGACGTTCGATGTGCTGTTCGAGAAGCCGGGGCGTCACCCAGGCCAGATTGGCGGCAAATCGCCTTATCTTCAGGCCGTCCACGTCGATGGTCCTGAAACATTGATCGGTCGCGTGGCCCCCGTCGAAATCGTCGAATGCAGTTCGAATTCGCTTTACGGCCGCCTCATTGAATCCCATCGGGCGAACTGAACATGGCTCTTACCGACGAAACACCCAGGATGGCGACCTCAAAGACTGATCAAAATCCGGAGTCCAACGCTGCGGATTTAACGCTGGCTTTGGATGACAATCGCACCGCTTCGATGGTGTTTGGCCATTACGACCAGAATCTGGCGAGGATCGAGCGGCGGCTGAATGTTGTGCTGACCGCCAATGGCAATCACGTCGTGATCAAGGGGGCCGCCGAACCGGCGGGCCACGCGCGCCGCGTGCTGCAGATTCTATGCGAAAGGGCGCGAAGCGGCCGGTTCGCGACCCTTGGCGATGTCGATGGGGCGATCCAGGAATGCGCCCTCCAGGGGAATTTGTTTCCCAAGGAGGCGCCGACGCCGCGCTCGACATTCGAGCAGGTTTCGACCCGCAAGAAAGGCGCGGTGCGCGCCCGCACTGCGGCGCAAGACCTCTATATTCGCGAAATGAAGCGTTTCGAGCTGGTTTTCGCCGCGGGGCCGGCGGGCACGGGAAAAACCTGGCTGGCGGTCGGCCATGCGGTTTCACTGCTCGAACAGGGAGTGGTCGAGCGATTGATCCTGTCCCGCCCGGCGGTCGAGGCGGGCGAAAGGCTCGGCTTCCTGCCCGGCGACATGCGCGAAAAGGTCGATCCCTATTTGAGGCCCATCTATGACGCCCTGCAGGATTTCATGGACCCGCGCATGGTCGAACGCGGAATGCAGACGGGGATGATCGAAGTCGCTCCCTTGGCCTTTATGCGCGGGCGCACCTTATCGAATGCCTGTGTTTTGCTGGACGAGGCGCAAAACGCTACGTCCATGCAAATGAAAATGTTCCTGACACGATTGGGCGAGGGATCGCGCATGATTGTCACCGGCGATCCGACCCAGACCGATTTGCCGCCAGGCCAGAAATCCGGCTTGAGCGAAGCCCTTTCTCTGCTCGCCGGGCTGGAAGGCGTTGGCCAGGTTACTTTTCACGAAGAGGACGTGGTCCGCCACGATCTCGTGCGGCGTATCGTCGGCGCCTATGAGGCGGCGGCGCGCGTCGCGCGGGAATTGCCGCCCCCCCGATCAAACCGGGACAAGGACTGGTCGCCATGACCTTGTGCATCGAGACCTCGGTCGAATGCGCGGGCTGGAGCGCGCTGGAAGATCTTGACGCCCTGGTCGCGGAATGTTTGCGGTCAGCGCTTGAGGAAAGCGGCGACGAATTGGTCGAAGGCGTCGAGGTCAGCCTTCTTTTTTGCGACGATTCGCGCATTCAGGGACTGAACCGCAATTTTCGCGGTCAGGACAAGCCAACCAATGTTTTGTCCTTTCCAAGCCCGGATTCGCTCGAAACCGCCCGCTTTATCGGCGACATCGCGGTGGCTTACGAAACGGTGGCGCGCGAAGCGCACGAGCAGGGCAAGACACTGGAACAGCATTGTCGTCACATGATCGTCCACGGTTTTCTTCATCTTTTGGGCTACGACCACGAAGACGAGGCCGAAGCCGAGGCGATGGAGACGATGGAAATTCATATCTTGCGTCGGCTGGGCGTCGATAATCCCTATCGCGACGACGAACACAAAGAGATCCTTGGCCATGAGCGCGCCTGACCGCGATACGGACGACTCCGGCGAGCGAAGTTCCGGGAGGCAAGGCGGCTCGATGCTGGAGCGACTGCGCGGGCTGCTGGGGTTGAGCGGAGCCTCGATTCGCGATGATATCGAAGACGCTCTCGACGACGCCTCGCTCGCCGACGATTTCAGCCCTCAAGAACGCGCTATGCTCAAGAACGTTCTGGGCCTGCATGAAGTCAGGGTCAGAGACGTCATGGTGCCGCGCGCCGATATTATTTCGGTGGCGATCGATATATCCTTGGCGGAAGTCCTGGTGACGTTTCGGACGGCTGGCCATTCTCGCCTGCCTGTCCATGGCGAAACTCTCGACGATCCGCGTGGCATGGTCCACATCCGGGACTTCGTGGATTTTGTCGCCGCCGCAGCGGAAAAAGACCTAGGCCAAAGCCGACTTAAGCCGGTCGGCGCAGTTTCCGGTTCGGGATTGGAGCCAGCAGCTGCTGAGCCCGCCAGCGCCCTATACATGCCGATCGACTTGTCGATTCGCTTGGAGGCGGCGGGCATACTGCGCCCGGTGCTCTATGCGCCGCCTTCGATGCCCGCGCTTGACCTTCTCGTCAAAATGCAGGCGACCCGGACGCATATGGCGCTGGTGATCGACGAATATGGCGGAACTGACGGTCTCGTCTCCATTGAAGACATTGTCGAAATGATTGTGGGCGACATCGAGGATGAGCATGATCTCGATGAAAACCCGAAAATCGAGTGCGTTGCTCCGGGGGTCTATATCGCCGATGCGCGGGTCGGATTGGAAGACGCCTCGGAATTGACGGGTCTGGACCTCACCGCTCTCGGCGAGCATGAGGAGGTCGATACCCTTGGGGGCCTCGCCGCCGCTTTCGCGGGACGTGTTCCCATCCGCGGCGAAGTCGTGGCCAGCCCCGACGGAGACTTCGAATTCGATATTCTCGACGCCGACCCGAGACGCTTGAAACGGCTCAAGTTGCGGCGAATCGGGGCCGGGACGGCAACCCAGCCGCCGCAGGGGAAGCCTGCCGGATCCTAGTCTCGCTGCCCTTCTTGGTCTGATTGTTCGCCTGACACATGATCTTTTTGCAGGTCTGGCCTCCATTCTCTCGGGCCATGTTCTAGGATCGAGGCCGATTCGACGCCGAAATCCGGAAAGCCAAAAATGTTCGTGATCGCTCAGCGCGTCATTCTCGCCGATTCCTGGCGGCGGCGTCTGATCGCCCTGGGCGGCGGGGCCATCGGCGCCCTTGCGCTGGCCCCGATTGGTTTTTTCCCCGCTTTTCTGGTCCCGATGGTCCTGGCGGTCTGGCTGATCGACGGCTCCAGCAGTGATTCGCTTTTGAGAAGCTTGCGTCGAGCCGGGGAAGCGGGCTGGTGGATGGGCTTTGGCTATTTCGTCGCCGGCCTGTGGTGGCTCGGCTCGGCTTTTTTGGCCGAAGCTGACAAATTTGCCTGGGCTTTGCCCCTCGGCGTGCTGGGTCTGCCGGCGGGTCTTGCCCTTTTCACCGCATTTGGCTTCGCTTTCGCCCGTCTCATGTGGGCGCCCGGGAGCGCTCGGATTTTCGCGCTAGCCGCTGCTCTGAGCTTGGCCGAATGGCTGCGCGGCCACGTCCTTACCGGATTTCCCTGGAACGACTTTGGCATGGTCCTGGGCGGCAACCTTATTTTCGCGCAGGCGGCTTCGATTTTCGGACTATATGGCCTGACCTTGGCTTCGGTGCTGATTTTCGCTGCTCCGGCGCTGCTCGGGGACGCCAAACCCCAGCGCCTTGTTCCGGCGGTGGCCACCGCCGCCTTGGCTGCATTGGCGATATTTGGTTTGGCGCGATTGCAGAATTTTGCGGGTGAAATCAATGACGCCAGATTGCGTGTCATGCAGCCCAATATACCCCTCGACGAATTCCGCGCCGATCGCGCCGATCAACTTCTTGAACATTATCTTGATCTGTCCGGCCGTCCTGTTTCATCTCAGTCGAAAGCGATCGGGGACATAACCCATGTATTCTGGCCTGAGTCGGCCTTCCCGTTCATCATTTCGCGGGATGGCGCCGCTCTGGCGACAATCGGATCACGCCTGCAAGGCGCTATCCTTTTCACCGGAGCAGCGCGTGTCGAAATCGAAGGACGCGATGCGCGTTATTTCAATGCAATAGACGTCATCGCCGGCGGGGAGGTCCTGGAGAGCTATGACAAAATGCACTTGGCGCCTTTCGGCGAATACATGCCTTTCGCCCGCTTTCTCGCAAAAGCGGGAATCACCCAATTTGTCTCGATTCCGGGCGGTTTCGAATCGGGCGCCGTGTCGCGTCTGCTGACCTCTCCGGGCCTGCCGCTGGTATTCCCGATGGTTTGCTACGAATCCATTTTTCCGGATGAAATCGCGGATCGGGTCAACAGCGAGACCTTGCGTCCCGGCTTGTTGCTGAACGTTACCAACGACGGCTGGTTTGGCGCCACGCCCGGCCCCTACCAACATTTTGCCCAAGCGCGACTGCGGGCGATTGAACAGGGGATGCCGCTGATTCGCTCTGCCAATACAGGCATATCGGCGATTGTCGATCCCTTCGGACGCACGATCGCCTCGGCCCCGTTGGGAGTCGAGGCCGTCATAGACGGATTTTTACCTAGATCTCTCCCGCCCACCCCTTTTTCTCGCTACCCACACGCCATCCCGATCATCTTGTGGATTTTTGTTCTGATCGGCGGTTATATTCGGCCACGCCGCATTTGACTTTAGGTAAAGTAGTGTCGCAGAATACTAAGGTGAATCTCGAGGCTCGAATGTCCGTGACCAAGATACCCAATCCAATTGACCGACATGTCGGCGCGAGGGTGCGCATGCGACGGATGCTGGTCGGCATGAGCCAGGAAAAGCTGGGCGAGGCCTTGGGGCTGACGTTCCAGCAAGTTCAGAAATATGAAAAAGGAACCAACCGCATCAGCGCCAGCCGCCTGCAGCAAATTTCCGAAGCGCTGAATATTCCTCTTTCCTTCTTGTTCAAGGGCGCTCCGGTTTCCGATGGCGCGGTCAACGGCGGCTTTGCCGAAGGCGCGGAAGACAGTTACGCCAGCGATTTCGTGATGACGGCTGAAGGCTTGAACCTCAACCGCGCTTTTGCCCGCATTGCCGATCCGAAAGTGCGAAAAAAAATCGTCGATCTCGTGACCGCGCTTTCCGAAGGCGCAGAGGGTTAGGCAAACCGCGTCGCGTTCGTTTTACCGAACGTATTTTGGCGAAACGCTTGACGAAACGAACGCTATCCCCTTAAACATTTTACCTAGCGTGCGCAGTGACAACGGCGCGCTTTCGGTTTCTGGCGACGCTTCACCTCGGCGAAACGCGCGTAGATGCCTGTTGCTAACCTATGGAGCGGCCGGTCCGAACTCGGCTCGGCAACGCTATTGAATTTTGGAGGCAGTTCGTGGCCCGCAGCGATTTTCTGTTTACGAGCGAATCGGTATCCGAAGGTCATCCCGACAAGGTCGCGGATCGGATTTCCGACGAAATCGTCGATCTCTACTATCGGGAAGGCGAGAAAGCCGGGATAGACCCCTATCAGATCCGCGTTGCCGCAGAGACGCTTGTCACCACCAATCGCGTGGTCATCGCCGGCGAAGTGCGCGGCCCCGACGTTTCTCATGAGCAAATCAAGGATGTCGTTCGCAAGGCGATCAAGGACATTGGCTACGAACAGGCCGGTTTCCATTGGGAGACGGCGGTCATCGAGATTCTGCTGCACGCGCAGTCCGCCGATATCGCGCAGGGCGTCGACGCCGGCGGCAACAAGGACGAAGGCGCGGGCGATCAAGGCATCATGTTCGGCTACGCGTCCAACGAGACAGCCGGTTTAATGCCTGCGCCGTTACATTATGCGCATAAAATTTTGGAAATTCTCGCCAAGGCCCGCAAATCGGGAGACGGCGATGCGATCAAACTCGGTCCCGACGCAAAGAGCCAGGTTACAGTCAAGTATATCGCCGGCAAACCGGTCGGCGTGACACAGATTGTTCTTTCCACACAGCATGTCGATGAAGACCTCACTTCCGAAGACGTGCGGCGGATTGTCGAGCCCTATATCGTCAAGACCTTGCCTCAAGGCTGGATTTCTGGCGAGACCGTCTGGCATGTTAATCCCACCGGCAAATTCGTCATTGGCGGACCCGATGGCGACACGGGCCTCACCGGCCGCAAGATCATTGTCGACACTTACGGCGGCGCGGCCCCGCACGGCGGCGGCGCCTTCTCAGGCAAGGATCCGACCAAGGTGGACCGCTCCGCCGCCTATGCGGCGCGCTATCTGGCCAAAAACGTCGTCGCGGCGGGCTTGGCTGAGCGAGTGACAATCCAACTCGCCTATGCAATCGGGGTCGCCGAGCCGCTGTCGATCTATGTCGATGCACACGGCACCGCTAAAGTCGATGAAGCTTTGCTGGAAGAGGTCCTGTTCAAGATCGTCCGGCTGTCGCCGCGCGGCATTCGCGAACACCTCCAGCTCAATCGTCCGATTTACGCGCGCACCTCGGCCTATGGCCATTTCGGTCGCCAGCCGGATCAGGACGGCGGTTTCAGCTGGGAAAAGATTGATCTTGTCGAGAAGCTCAAGGCGCATTTCGCCTGATTGGAACGCGCTGGCTGAATCGGCATGAAATCTGATACTTCCGACGAACCGCGTCGCGCCCGTCGCGACGCGGGACTTTTTGGCAGACGCAAGGGCAAGGCCCTGCGGCCTTATCAGGCTGGCCTGATGGCGACGCTGCTTCCCGAGGTACGCATTGATATTGCTTCCGGCCTCCACGATCCTTCCGGATTTTTCCCCCATCGGCCCGATGACTTGCGGCTAGAAATAGGCTTTGGCGGCGGCGAACATCTGGCGGCCGACGCTCAGGCGCATCCCGAGCGTGGCTATTTAGGCTGCGAACCTTTCGTCAACGGAGTTGCAAAGCTTCTCGCCGAAATCGAGACGCGCGACCTCGCAAATATTCGCATTCATCCGGGCGATGCGGTCCATTTGATCGACGCTTTGCCCGCGGCCAGCCTCTCCGGTGTTTGTCTGCTTTATCCCGATCCTTGGCCGAAAAGGCGCCATCATGAGCGCCGCTTTGTCTCCGACGCCCTGTTGGCGCGGTTGGCGCGGGTCATGCGGCCGGGCGCGGAATTGCGTTTCGCCACCGATATCGACGATTACGCCGGCTGGACCTTGGCGCGCGTCCTGCGTTCGCCGGATTTCGTGTGGCCTGCGCGAAAGGCCGAGGATTGGCTGCATCCCTGGCCCGGCTGGACCAGCACGCGCTACGAAGCCAAGGCTCTGCACGAGGGGCGTCATCCAGCCTATCTGACTTTCATTCGGCGCTGAGGTCCGCGCCGCCGCCGGCGCGCGGACGGTGTCCATAGCGATGCAATTGGACGCCATGAGTCTTCAGCCAAGTTTCCGCCCGATCCGTCTCGGGACAAAGGCTTTTCGTCAGCGTCCAGAATTTGTCCGAATGGTCGTGATGACGCAGATGCGCCGTTTCGTGCGCGGCGAGATAATCAAGGACGAAGGGCGGCGCCAGTATCAGCCGCCAGGAAAAATTCAGCGCCCCTTTCGCTGAACATGACCCCCACCGGCTCGACGTATCTCGCAAGGACAGCGCAATTGGCGCGCGACCAATCGCCGCGGCGTGACGCCGCACCGCCATTTCGAGATCGCGCCGCGCTTCGCGGCGAAGAAAATCGCCGATACGCCGCTCGAAATGGGCGGGATCGCCCCCTGCGCAGATCGTTTCGGCTCCATCCCTCACTTCCAGCCAGACGGGTCCTCGTCTTCCTGCGCGGTCCGCGGCCTCTGGGCAGTGCCGCAGCTCATGCGTGACTCCGCGCAAGGAAATTTTTGCGCCGGGCGCGAAAGGTAACTGTTGCGGTAAACGCGCGAGGCGCTCGGAAATCCATTCAGCATGATTTTGTGCGAACTCCTGGGCTTGGCGCAGATTGGCCCTGACCGGCATGGTCAATACGATGTCGCCGGTCGCCGCGCGGACGCGCAGGGTATAACGGCGGGCCGAAGCAACGCGTTTGAGGGCGACGTGAAACTCGGCCCCTCCATGGGAGATCTTGATTTCAGTAATGGTTTTTTGGGGAGGTTTGCTGAAAAGCTTCAACAACGATCCCAAGCCTGTCGCCCTTCTCGCCAAATGCGCTCTCCCCAACAAATTTTGCCAATTAATTTTGGCATTTCGGGCAATAAAAGGTGGAGCGGCCGTTCTGCGCTTGTCGGAGAATGGTCCCGCCACAGGAGGGTGTCGAGCAAGTCTCGCCCGTGCGCCCGTAAACGCGGAAAGAATGCTGGAAATAGCCCAGCGACCCATCGGCCTGTCGATGATCGCGCAGTGACGAGCCTCCCGCTTCGATCGCCTCCGCGAGCACGTCGCGAATGGCGCGGGCGAGCTTTTCCGCTGCGGGCTTGGGACCGCCATTGGCCTTGACCAGCTCGCCCGCCGGACGGATGGGCGACAGTCCGGACCGGTGCAAGGCCTCGCAGACGTAGATATTGCCCAGTCCGGCGATCAGTTTCTGGTCGAGCAGGGCGGACTTCAAAGGCGTCCTTCTGCCGGCGAAGAGCTTCGACAAAACTTGGGCGTCGAAAGCATTGGACAGTGGCTCGACGCCCAGATCGACGAAAAACGGGTGTGACGCAAGGTCCTCTCCGCGTGAAAGAGCCATCAAGCCAAAACGGCGTGGATCATTGTAAATCATCCGCGCGCGCTCGAGATGAAAAACGACATGATCATGCGCCGGGTTTTTTGAACGCGGTAAGGCGAATGCGCCGATGAGTTTCTCGATTGGCTCCCGTTGCCCTTCGTCCGAGGCCTCGATCCGGAATGAACCGCTCATGCCGAGATGAAGGATCAAGGCGGCGCCGTCGTCGAGCGAAACAACGAGATATTTGGCGCGCCGGCTAAGGCCGTCGATGCGACGGCCTCGCAAGTTTTTGGCGAAGTCTTTGGGGAAAGGGATGCGCAAGTCCGGTCGCCGCAATTCAACGCGCAGGATGCGCGCGCCGACCAAAGTCGGCTCGAGTCCGCGTCTGACGGTTTCGACCTCGGGCAGTTCGGGCATTTCATCCCCTTCTCAACCGTCTCTGAGCGCGATAGATAGCCATGTGCGAGCGGCCGCGCTATGGTCCGCCCGTTTCCGGGAGTGGATAAGATGCACCAAGCGCCGTCGTCAGACGCCAAGCAAAATTCAGATGCAAGCCGTGGCGGTGAGGCCCGAACCCATTTCGGCTATACCGAAGTCCCGCTTGACGACAAACAGGAGATGGTCGACGACGTTTTTCATAAGGTCGCTCAGCGCTACGACGTCATGAACGATCTGATGTCCGGTGGATTGCATCGCATTTGGAAGGACGTTTTCGTCGCCAAAGTGCATCCCTCCCGGAGTGGTCCATTCAAGCATCTCGATGTCGCGGGCGGCACGGGCGATATCGCCTTTCGCGTCGCGCGGGCGGGCGGGCCGAACACCAAGGTCACCGTGCTCGACATCAATGGCGACATGCTGGAAGTCGGTCGCGAAAGGGCGGAGAAGAAGGGCCTCGCCGACCAACTGACCTTTGTCGAGGCCAATGCCGAGGATCTTCCTTTCCCGGACGGTGAATTCGACGCCTATACCATCGCCTTCGGCATTCGCAATGTGCCTCGGATCGAAAAGGCCCTGTCGGAAGCCTATCGCACGCTCAAGCGCGGCGGACATTTCCTGTGCCTCGAATTTTCCCAGGTCGAGGCGCCCCTTCTCGCCAAAATCTATGAATCCTATTCCTTCTCGATGATCCCGCTGATAGGCCGGCTCGTCACCGGAGAGGCTGAGCCCTACCGTTATCTGGTCGAATCGATCCGCCAGTTCCCGCCCGCGGAAGAATTCGCCGCGATGATCGAGAGGGCCGGCTTCCAGCGCGTTGGCTTCACCCGGCTGACCGGGGGCGTCGTCGCCATTCACTCCGGCTGGAAACTGTAAGAGATCGGGCGTCCTCTCGTGTTGGCATCCCTCGGCCATGTTCTTCGGCTCGGCCGCGCCGGATTTATTCTCGCGCGCGAAGGCGTGTTTTCCGGCGTTGACGCCGTCGGCCTCCCGCCCGAGGCGCGGGTGGCTTTGGTCTTGGCCGGATTGGTGGCGCGCCGGGGTGGCGGTGTGGCGCGACTGGCGACGGCCATAGCCAAACTCGGCCCCTCCTATGTCAAGCTCGGACAGACGTTAGCAACCCGGCCTGACGTGGTTGGCGTCGAAGTGGCGCACGAGCTTGAGGCGCTACAGGACCGGATGGCGCCGTTTCCGCGCGATGTCGCGGTCGGCGTCATCGAAAAGGCTTTCGGGCGGCCCCTTTCCAGCCTTTTTGGCGAATTCAGCGAGCCTGTGGCGGCGGCTTCCGTCGCGCAGGTTCATCGTGCCACCATCGTCGACGACGGGATTTCCCGCGCTGTCGCCGTCAAGGTCCTACGACCGGGAATAGAGCGCCGCTTCCGGCGCGATCTCGGCGACATGTTTTTCGCCGCCCGCATGGCCGAAAAATTTTCTCCGGAAGCGCAGAGGCTCAATGCGGTCGGCGTGGTCGATACGCTCGCGCGTTCGGTCAAGATCGAAATGGATTTCAGGCTGGAGGCCGCAGGCGCATCGGAGTTCGCCGAAAACACCAAAGGCGACGACGATTTTCTGGTGCCCAAGGTCGATTGGGACCGCTGCGCCCGGGAAGTCATGACGCTGGAATGGATTGAAGGCGTTCCCCTCTCCGATATCGAAACCTTGCGCCGCTCCGGCGCCGACCTGCCGCGCCTCGGCCGCACCTTGATCCAATCCTTTTTGCGTCATGCAGTGCGCGACGGCTTTTTCCATGCCGACATGCATCCCGGCAACCTGTTCCTGACCGACAAAGGCCGTCTGGCGGCGGTTGATTTCGGCATCATGGGGCGGTTGGGGCTGAAGGAGCGCCGGTTTCTGGCGGAAATTCTCTATGGCTTCATCACGCGCGATTATCAGCGCGTCGCTGAAGTTCACTTCGAAGCGGGCTATGTGCCGGCGCATTATCGCGTCGAAGATTTTGCGCTCGCCATCCGGGCGGTCGGCGAGCCGATCCATGCGCGCCGGGCCGACGAAATCTCCATGGCCAAGGTTTTGACCCTGCTTTTTGAAATTACCGCGCTGTTCGAGATGCGGACGCGGATCGAACTGGTGATGCTGCAAAAGACCATGGTGGTGGCGGAAGGCGTGGCCCGGTCGCTCGATCCGCGCCTGGATATGTGGTCAACGTCCGAGCCGGTGGTGCGAAGCTGGATGGAGGACAATCTCGGTCCGCGTGGAAAAATCGCCGACGCGGGTCATAGCCTGGCCGCTTTGGCGAATGTCGCGGCTCAGACGCCGGAGATGCTGATTCGCGCCGGCCGGATCGTCGAAAAGCTCGAAACCATGACAGAACACGGCCTGCATCTGGCGCCGCAGACGGTGGCGGCGCTGGGGAGAGCCAATGCAGCGGGCCAACGTGTCTGGCGTTATGGTTTCAGCGTGGCCTTGCTCGGAATTATATTCATGCTCTGGCGTTGAGGAGGCCCTGGATGGCGGAGCCGATCAAAAATCCCTCCATTCTGCTGATCGTCGGCGGCGGCATTGCCGCCTACAAGAGCCTTGAACTGATCCGCCTTTTGCGCGCCGCGGAGGTAGAGGTGCGGGTGGTTCTCACCAAGGCCGGCGCGCAATTCGTGACCCCTCTTTCGCTCGCCAGCCTGAGCGGCAACAAGGTCTATGAGGATCTGTTCTCTCTGACCGATGAAACGGAAATGGGCCACATCGAATTGAGCCGGCAGGCTGACCTCGTCGTCATGGCCCCGGCCACCGCCGACCTCCTCGCCAAGGCGGCGCAAGGCCATGCCAACGACCTGGCTTCGACGCTGTTGCTGGCTTCCGACAAGACGGCGCTCGCGGCGCCGGCGATGAACTGGCGCATGTTCACTCATCCGGCGACCCAGCGAAATCTGGCGCGCCTGCGGACGGATGGCATGTTTTTTATCGGGCCGAACGATGGGGCCATGGCCTGCGGCGAATTCGGACCCGGCCGAATGGCCGAGCCGGTTGAAATTTTCGATGCGATTCAGACGGCCTTGAATCGGACAAAGCGGACGGACTTGCACGACGAATTGTGCCAGGACCTCGCCGGTCGAAAGATGATCATCACGGCTGGACCGACCCATGAACCGATCGACCCCGTCCGCTATCTCGCCAACCGGTCCTCGGGCAAGCAGGGCTACGCCATCGCCAGAGCGGCTCAGGCGGCGGGCGCCGAAGTTGTTTTGATATCCGGGCCGGTTTCTCTCGTCGCCCCCCCAGGCGTCGGCTTTGTCGGGGTTGAAACGGCGCGCGAAATGGCGGCCGCGGTCGAAGTCGCGTTGCCCTGCGACATTTTTATAGCCGCCGCCGCCGTCGCCGACTGGCGAGTCGAAGCCGACAGCGACCAGAAAATCAAAAAAGGAAGCGAGGGCCCGCCCCTCCTCCGACTGACTGAAAATCCCGATATACTGGCCGGAGTGGCGCGTCGCGTCGAAAACCGTCCGCCCCTCGTCGTCGGCTTTGCTGCTGAAACAGAAAATTTGATCGAGCATGCGCGGCAAAAACGGATGCGCAAGGGCTGCGACGTGATTGTGGCCAATGACGTCAGCCCCGCCGCGGGGGTCATGGGCGGCGATGACAATACGATGGTGATCGTCGACGCCGAAAGCGAAACAGTCTGGCCCAAACTGAGCAAGGAAGACGCCGCGCGTAGACTCGTCGCCCACCTGGGGCGGATATTGGCAAAGCGGAGTTGAAGTCAGGTGGAGATCAAGATCAAGCTTCTGCCCCACGCCAAGGGCCTGCCTTTGCCGACCTATCAAAGCCCTGGCGCGGCGGGGCTCGATCTTGTCGCCGCGGTGGCCGCCGATGCGCCTTTGACCTTGCCGCCGGGAGGCCGAGCCTTGATCCCAACCGGCCTCGTCATTGAAATCGCGCCCGGTTTCGAGGCGCAGGCGCGACCGCGCTCCGGACTGGCGCTGAACCATGGCGTCACGGTTTTGAACTCGCCCGGCACGATCGACAGCGACTATCGCGGCGAGGTGGGCGTCATCCTTATCAATCACGGAGACAAGCCCTTTGAAGTCGCCCGCGGCGCGCGTATCGCCCAATTGGTTGTGGCCCCGGCTCCGCAGGCGCGCCTGATCGTCGTGGACGAGCTGTCGACAACTGCGCGCGGAGAAGGGGGATTCGGCTCGACCGGCCGGGAGTCGCCGAGGATCTGAGCGGACGCGTTTCGGGTCGTGCTGTCGCGAAAGACATTAGTCGACAGTTTTTGTCAGCTTTGTTAATCTGCCCGCCATCAGGCGGGAAGCGCCAAAAGGAGCGATGCGATGAACGAGCTCAGCAAGATTGATGCGGCAGCGAAAAAGCCGGGACGTGGCAAGATTTACGATTCCATCACCGACACTATCGGCGATACGCCTCTGGTGCGCCTCGACCGCATCGCCGCCAAGAACGGAGTCAAGGCCAAACTTGTCGCCAAGCTCGAGTTCTTTAACCCGATCGCTTCGGTCAAGGACCGAATCGGCGTCGCCATGATCGACGCGCTTGAGGCGCAGGGCAAAATTTCGCCGGACAAGACCGTGTTGATCGAGCCTACGTCTGGCAATACCGGGATCGCCTTGGCTTTCGTCGCGGCGGCGCGCGGCTACAAGCTGCAACTGGTGATGCCGGAATCCATGTCCATTGAGCGCCGCAAGATGCTGGCGCTGCTCGGCGCCGAGCTCGTTCTCACCCCTGCGGCGCAGGGGATGAAAGGCGCGATCGCCAAGGCGGCTGAATTGGTGGCTTCGACGCCGGGTGGCATATCGCCGGCCCAGTTCGAAAATCCCGCCAATCCGGAAATCCATCGCCGCACTACGGCGGAAGAAATCTGGAATGACACCGATGGCGGCGTGGATATCGTCATTTCCGGCGTCGGAACCGGTGGCACCATCACCGGCGTCGGTGAAGTGCTCAAGGCGCGCAAACCGGGCGTCAAGATTATTGCGGTTGAGCCGGTCGAATCGCCGGTCCTGTCGGGAGGCCAGCCGGGGCCGCACAAGATTCAGGGCATTGGCGCCGGTTTTGTGCCTGCTGTGCTTGATCGCGAAATCATCGACGAGGTTGTGACCATCGATAGCGCCACGGCGATCGACACGGCGCGTCAGGTCGCCAGGATCGAAGGCGTTCCGGTCGGCATATCTTCCGGCGCGGCTGTGGCGGCGGCCTTGCAGGTCGGAGCAAGGCCGAGTTCCGAAGGCAAGACGATTGTCATCATCATCCCTTCCTTCGCCGAGCGCTATCTTTCGACGGCCCTGTTCGAAGGTCTATAAGTCCAGGCGTCTCTTTCCAATCCTTTCCAGCTCCGTTAACCATTTGGCGACAGAGCCGGAAAGGGCGTTCAATGGAATACAAGAATATTCTCGTCGCGATCCACGGCTCGGTTGCGCTCATCCGGCTCAACCGGCCCAAAGTGCTGAACGCCCTCAATTCAGCCTTGATCGCCGAACTCAATATCGCGCTCGACTTGCTGGAAAAAGATCCGGGCATTGGCGCGCTTGTTGTCACGGGATCAGACAAAGCCTTTGCCGCCGGCGCCGACATCAAGGAATTGCAGGCGCTGACCTATATGGACGCCTATCTCAGCGACACGATCGCCAGCTGGGAGAGACTTTCGCATTTCCGCAAGCCGGCGATCGCCGCCGTGGCGGGTTTCGCCTTGGGCGGTGGCTGCGAACTAGCGATGATGTGCGATATCATTCTGGCGGCTGAAAACGCCAAATTTGGCCAGCCGGAAATCAAGCTCGGCATCCTTCCAGGCGCAGGAGGCACGCAAAGACTCACGCGACTGGTCGGCAAGTCGAAGGCCATGGAAATGTGCCTGACCGGCCGCATGATGGACGCGCAGGAGGCGGAGCGCGCCGGCCTCGTCTCGCGCGTCGTGCCAGCCGAAACCTTGCTCGACGAAGCCATGCGGGTGGCAGGCGTCATTGCTTCCATGTCCTTGCCCATCGCCATGCAGATCAAGGATTGTGTCAATACGGCCCAGGCTTCGACATTGGCGGAAGGAGTGAAATTCGAACGACGGAATTTTCATGCCGCCTTCGCCACGCAAGACCAGAAGGAGGGTATGGCGGCGTTTGTTGAAAAACGGTCGCCCCACTTCAAAAACCGCTAAGCCGCGCATCACGTTCTTTGTCTGAACGCGTATTCGCTAACGCGTCCCTCAACCGACTGGCAGCGACTTCGCTTCAAAAACGCTATGTTGAAAACACGCGTTGACGGATTGCCCTTTTCGCGCTTATAAGCCCATCTACTCGCGGCGCCTGCAAATGGCGCCGCCATCGTTTTTTAGACGGCGTGGCCTGTTCAAGAGGGCCAGCGCTTCGTCCGGGGATAAACATGGCCAATACCAAATCGGCTAAAAAGGCCGTCCGTCAGATCGCCCGCCGCACGTCGGTGAACCGCCAGCGTCGCAGCAAGATGCGCACTTTCGTCCGCAAGGTCGAGGAAGCCATTCTCGCCGGCGATCAGGTCGCCGCGCAGAGCGCGCTCGCTACCGCCGAACCTATCCTGATGCGCGCGGCGCAAAAGGGCATCGTTCATCGGAACACGGCTTCGCGCAAGGTTTCGCGCCTGACCGCCAGTGTCGCTTTGCTGAGCAAGCAAGCCTGAATTTTGCTTTTTTGAAAAAATCATAACCCCCGCTGGACCTGCGCCGGCGGGGTTTTTGGCATTATTGCCCATTTAGGGAAGCGATGCCGCTTGCGCGAACGCGTGCGACGCGCAAGACTCGGGCATGGCTTCCATTCCTGAATTTTCGACCGCAGGCGCCGGAACTTTATCCCGGCTCAACGAGCGGTCGCGCGAAATCTTCAAAAATATCGTCGAGAGCTATCTGGCGCATGGCGAGCCGGTCGGGTCGCGGCAACTGTCACGCATGCTTCCCATGTCTCTTTCCGCCGCTTCCGTTCGGAACGTCATGCAGGATCTGGAGGAGCTAGGTCTCGTTTTCTCGCCGCATACCAGCGCCGGACGTCTGCCGACCGAGTTGGGGTTGCGCTTCTTCGTCGATTCCCTGCTTCAAATCGGCGATCTGACCGATCAGGAGCGGGGCCGCATAGAAGCGCAAATTCGAGCGGCCTCCATCGATCGGACGATGGACGAGGCCTTGGCCGAGGCCGGTCTGCTTCTCTCGGGTCTTTCGCGCGGCGCTGGCGTCGTTTTGACGACCAAGGAGAATAATCGACTCAAACAGGTCGACTTCGTACGCCTGGAGCCGGAAAAAGCTCTGGCGATCCTGGTTTCGGAAGATGGCACGGTTGAAAACCGCATCTTGCCGGTGCCTGCCGATCTGCCGCCTTCCTCGCTGGTCGAAGCGAGCAATTACCTGAACGCGCGGTTGCGAGGACGCACCTTGGCCCAGGTGCGCGATGATATCGAGATTTCGCGCTCCGCCGCCCAATCGGAACTGGATGTCTTGACCGCCAGACTGGTCGAGGCTGGTTTGGCGAGTTGGGCGGGGCCGACAGGCGCGGCGCAAAATCTCATCGTGCGCGGACAGGCTAATCTGCTTGAAGATCTGACCGCCATGGCGGATGTTGAGCGCATCCGTCTGCTGTTTGACGATCTGGAGACCAAACGCGATGTGATCGATCTCCTCGCCCGCGCCGAAAACGGCGAAGGAGTTCGTATTTTCATCGGGTCGGAAAACAAGCTTTTCTCGCTTTCGGGATCGTCGATGATCGCCGCTCCCTTCCACGATTCCCAGCGACGGATCGTCGGCGTGCTCGGGGTTATCGGCCCCACGCGCCTCAATTACGCACGAGTCGTGCCCATGGTCGATTATACGGCGCGGGTCATGGCGCGGCTGTTCGGCGGCGTGTAAAATCAACACTTTCAGCAGGGGAATCGCGGATGGACGTCGGTTCGGAAATCGTCGGCTTTGCCGCCGGGACGCTGACGACATTGTGCTGGACTCCACAGGCGATCAAAATCCTGCGCAGTCGGGACGCAAGATCAATTTCACTGATTACGCAAACCACTTTCGTGATTGGCTGTTTTCTTTGGCTGCTTTACGGCCTGATGATTGGGTCCGCCTCGATCATATTGTTCAATATCGTGACGGTGGCGCTTAATTTGCTGATCATCGGACTCAAGCTGCGCTTCGACTCGAGCCCGGACGATCGTCGCCCTTAATGGGAATGAACCAGGATGGTTCCGAAAATTCGCTCCACGTCACTTTGGCGATGGACGGGGGCATAGGACAGCGCCGTGGAATGGCGTCCCTGGTGTAAGCTGGCGTAATGCGTCGCATGATGGCTTCGATGGTCGCTCGCGAAGGTGCGGCTTGCCGGCGGCGTACCGATGATTGAAATCGTCGCGCCCTCGGCGCGAACCAGCGAATAGAGCGTTGCGGCGTTTGCCGGCGAAATACGGATGCAACCGTGCGAGGCCGGATGACCGAGGGCGCCCGTTTGGTAAGTGCCGTGAATGGCATAGCCGCCGTGGAAGAAAATCGAATGCGGCATTGGAGAATTATGATACTTTTTCGAGTGATGCATTGTTTGCAGGCTGGTCGGCGCGTAGACGCCGCGGGGCGTCACATAACCGGATCGGGCTGAGGAAATTGGCCACGAATAGGATGCGCCGGTGGAGGAATCCACATTCATCCGCTGCGCGGAAAGGTCCACCGTAATTCTCACCCGTGCTTGCGCAGCCAGCGGAATTGACAGAAGCGTAATAAAAACAATGATAAATTGGATCAGATGACGCATGGCGGAATATCCTTGAACTAAAATGGACCGAATTTCCTGCTAGGATTCCAATTCAGAGCGCCGCGGTAAAGTTCAAAGTGAAATAAAGGTTTATGCAATGCGGTTTGGACACAGGCTCGTTCGCGTGATCCTCGACATCGTCGCCGTCGGGGTGTTCGCGTTTCCGCTCATCTCGGAGGTCGGGGCGCAAGAAAAAGGCACGGTCAATCCAAAGGCGCTGCCGCCTTTGGCCCATCCCGATGATCCGGGAACGCCCGCCAAGGAGTTGTTCGGTCGCGTTGGCGCGCCGGCGGATTTGGCGGCGCGCTCCATCGGCTTTTATTCTCGCGGCTGTCTGGCGGGCGGCCAGCCGCTGCCGGTAAATGGCGAGACCTGGCAGGTGATGCGCATCTCCCGCGACCGTAACTGGGGCCACCCCAATCTGATCCGTTTTCTTGAACATTTGTCGAAACGCGCGCCGGAGGAAGCTGGATGGCCGGGCATTCTGGTCGGTGACATGTCGCAACCGCGCGGCGGCCCGATGATCACCGGACACGCGTCGCATCAGATAGGGCTGGATGCTGACATCTGGCTTACGCCCATGCCGGAGAGGTCATTGACGCGGCGCGAGCGAGAGGAAATGTCGGCGACCAACATGGTGCGTCCCGACGGTCTCGATGTGGATCGCTCAGTCTGGACGCCCGGGCATCTCGCCATCATCCGGACGGCGGCGCGCGACCCCGGCGTCGAGCGCATTTTCGTCAACGCTGCGATCAAGAAGGCGATTTGCCGCGATGCGACCGGCGACCGCACATGGCTGAACAAGGTGCGCCCCTATTACGGGCATAATTATCACTTTCACGTCCGTATCGCCTGTCCCGACGGAAGCGAGGCCTGCAAGGAGCAGGATCCGGTTCCGCCCGGCGACGGATGCGACGCTTCATTGAACTACTGGTTCAAGGAGTCGATCCTGCATCCGCGCCTCAATCCCCACGCCAAACCCAGACCGCCGTTGACCATGGCCGGACTGCCGACGGAGTGCCGGAACATTTTGATCGCCAAATGATATTGATCAGGGAGGGATCGGCGCCGCCTTAATTTAACTGGTTTTGCGCTCGAACCTGACGGGGGACGACGACGGGAGCGGACGCAGTATGACCAACGCCTTCTTTTCCGATCTGATGACCAGTATCGCTGAACGCGGACGCAATCTCCTCGATCGCCGGAACTGGACAGTTACTGACGCGCCGGCGGCGGCCCCTGAAGTGATGGCTTCGTGCGAGGCGTTGCTGTCAGTCCGGGGCGAGGCTTCGGGCGCGGTGATCGCCCGCAAAGCCCTGGACGGCTATGTGCGCTTGCCAGAGGCGGGAAAGGCCGACTTTTTTGAAAGTCTGGCGCGCGATTTCGGTCCGGATCGCGCCTTGCTCGCTCAGGCCATCGCCGCCTATAGCCGCAATCCCGATGCAGCGGCGGCCTCCAATCTTCATTATCTCACCGAACCGCGCCGTCAGGAATTGTTCCGGCGCATGAACCGCGCTCCAGGTGGCGCGAAAGATCTGGTCGCCATGCGCGCCGACCTGCTGAATCTTTTTCGTGGCAATCCCGATTTAGCGCAGGTCGACAGCGATTTCCTGCACTTGTTTGTTTCCTGGTTCAATCCCGGCTTCCTCGTGCTGCGTCACATCGACTGGGGGACGCCCGCCAATATTCTTGAAAAAATCATTCGTTATGAAGCTGTGCATCAAATCCGCGACTGGGATGAATTGCGCCGCCGCATCGATCCGCAGGATCGCCGCTGCTACGCCTTTTTTCATCCGGCCATGATAGACGAACCGCTCATTTTCGTGGAAGTGGCGCTCACGGGCTCCATCCCTGACAATGTGCAGAAGCTTCTGGCGCCGGATCGGGATCTGGAAGCGCCGGAAAAATTTCGCACTGCGGTTTTTTATTCGATTTCCAATTGCCAGGAGGGATTGGCTGGCGTTTCGTTCGGCAATTTCCTGATCAAGCGGGTTGTCGAGGAGTTGCGTCGCGAATTGCCGCGGCTCGAACAATTTGTCACGCTGTCACCGGTCCCTGGATTCATGAAATGGCTGACCAAAGCCAATGATTTGCCGGCCGAACGCTGGGATCCCAAACTTCTTGACGTGCTTCGGGCGCCAGATTGGATTGACGCGCCGGAGAAAACGGAAAACCTGCGCCAGACGCTCGAACCGCTCGCGGCCCATTATTTTCTTAAAGTCAAGAACGCCAGCGATCGTCCGCTTGATCCAGTCGCCCGCTTTCATCTCGGTAATGGAGCCAGACTGGAGCGCATCAATTGGCTTGGCGACAGATCGGATAAGGGTTTGCGAGAATCGGCGACGATCATGGTCAATTATCTTTATGATCTCGACGAAATCGAGCGCAACCACGATGCTTTCGCCAATAAGGGCGAAATCGTCGCGGCGAACTCGGTCAAAAAAATGCTGCGTGGCGAATCGCGTTCGCTCTTTTCCCGACAAACGACAAAAATCCGGAGCGAATTGGTGGAGCCAGACGGAATCGAACCGACGACCTCTTCAATGCCATTGAAGCGCTCTCCCAACTGAGCTATGGCCCCACGTTTATTCAACCTCCGACCCTTGGGCAGGCCAACCGCAATGCGGCGAGGCAGTGGGCGGGTGTATAGCCGCAAGGCGGCGATGGGACAAGCCCCAACTCGCCTGACGCAGGAAAAATTTCCGTTTTCCAAAAAAGTGTCGTCATCCGCTGGCATATTGATTGGTTGGAATAATTGCAGGTCGCCTAAAAGCGAGCGCCCGCACCGAATGAACGGGGCGGGCGCGAATGCCGGCGGCAAGAATCGACGAATCAGGCTTCTTCGTCGGTCTCAATATCGCCGTCGATGAGGGTGGAGACGTCGTCGTTATCTTCTTCTTCTAGAAAAGTATCATCCGTGTCGTCGGCGGCGTCATCGCCGAGATCGACATCGTCGTCCACGACGGCCGCGACCTTGTCGTCGGTGGCGTCTGCCTCTTCCAAGGACACAATTTCCGCGCCGGCTTCGGGCAGTTCGGATTCTTCGTCATCCGCGACGGCGGCGCGCGCGGCGGCGCGCGATAAAGCGGGAGGCTGGAAGGTCGCCCCGCATTTGGGGCAGAGAATCGGGTCCTTGTTCAGATCGAAAAATTTCGCGCCGCAATTCTGGCATTGGCGCTTGCTGCCGAGTTCCGGTTTGGCCAATTGTGCAATTCCCCTGTCGTCGTCCGCCGGCAAGGGCCAGGACGGTCAATGCTACCGGACGGGGGGTTATTCGCGCCGCGCGCCGCTGTCAATCGCTTTCAACGCTAATCGGATCGGCGACGGCGATTTGGCGCCGCCGCGAGGATTCGCGCGCGCATTCCGTCGCCTTTTCAACGCTCCAATTCCGCGTCCCAATACAGGAAATCATTCCAGGTTTTATGTAGCTCGCTATTGGCCTGGGGGAGGCGGCGGGCGATCATGTCGAGTTGGAAGGGCGAAGGTTCAAAGGGGGGGCGCCGCAGTTTCAGGCCCGCCTGTTTGGCCGTCATGTCCGCCTTCAGCAAATTATCGCGTTGACAGCAAGCGACAATATTGGACCATACCGTCTGGCCGCCCTTCGAGCGCGGCGTCACATGATCGAAAGTCAGATCCTTCGCCAAGGCCTTCTGGCCGCAATATTGACAGGTGAATTCGTCGCGCAGGAAAACGTGGTAACGCGTGAAAGCGATCGTCTTGCGCCGGTGATAGGCCTTGAGCGCGACCACGGAAGGCACTTCGAAGGATCTATTGGCCGATCGCACCAGGACATCGTCATAGGTCGCCACCGGATAGACGCGGCCCTTGAGCAAGGCGACCAGAGCATCCTGCCAGCTCCATATCGACAAGGGCGCCCAGCTGACGGGCTGCATGTCGGCGTTAAGAACAAGCGTGCGCAGGTTGCCTACATGAGCGTTCATTCCGCCCCCCGCCAGGGAAGTGGGTCAAAACGCAAACTTCGCTCGAATAATAAAGGGATTGACGTTGAGCCGTCGGGCAAAAATTGGGACGACGATCCCAGAAGCGCGCCACCGATCGCCTTTTCCGCATAAGGCGCCTGTGCGCGCCCACATAGAGACGACGCGGCCCTCATGCCGCGCCTCCCCTGACACTCGATTTCAGATACAAAAGGAGGCTGGCCGGGCAATGCTCCAGCTCAATTTCCGGCTTGACATGTTGTGTCATGGGCCGCTCCGTCCAAACCGCCGCCCTTTACGGGACCGAATCTCGGATATCCATAGTGTATAGGGCCAATGACGCCTTTGTGAAGGCGGCGCGATCGAATTCTTGACGGTGCGGCGATTTAGCGCGTCGGAACGGGCGCTCCGCCTCGGTAATCATAAAAGCCGCGCTGCGTCTTGCGGCCCAGCCAACCGGCCTCGACATATTTCACCAGCAAGGGGCAGGGGCGATATTTTGAGTCGGCGAGTCCTTCATGCAGCACCTGCATAACCGACAGACAAGTGTCCAGGCCGATGAAATCGGCCAATTGCAGCGGTCCCATCGGATGATTGGCGCCGAGCCGCATGGCCGTATCGATGGCGTCGACGGAGCCGACGCCTTCATAAAGCGTGTAAATCGCCTCGTTGATCATCGGCAGCAATATGCGGTTAACGATGAATGCTGGGAAATCCTCCGAAACTGTGACCGTCTTATGGAGCTTTTCGATATAGACGCGCGCCGCATGAAATGTTTCGTCATCCGTGGCGATCCCGCGAATCAGCTCCACCAGTTGCATGCGGGGCACCGGATTCATGAAATGAATGCCGATGAATCGACCCGGGCGATCGGTAATCGACGCAAGCCGCGTGATCGAAATGGAAGACGTATTGGTGGCGACGACCGCTTCGCTTTTCAGATAGGCGCAGAGTGTGCTGAAAATCTTGCGTTTGACGTCCTCATTTTCGGCCGCCGCCTCCATCACCAGATCGGCGTCCGAGAAGGCCGAGAATTCGGTGGCGGGCTTGATGCGCGCGAGAGCCGCCGTTTTTTCGTTGGCGGTCAACACCTCGCGTTCGACCAGTCGGCAGAGATTGGCGTCGATCCTGGCAATCGCCGCGTGAATCTGTTCTTCAGAAAGATCATGCAGAACGACATCGAAACCGGCAAGGGCGCTGACCTGTGTGATGCCTGCTCCCATCTGGCCCGCGCCGACAACGCCGATTTTACGAATTTCAAAGGTCATGGCCAATTCCTGAAAGGCTCTACGCGGCGGCGATCATAGGTCACAATCGCCGCCGACGCATCTAGCCTAACGACCGATTTTGGCAAGTTCCGCGTCGAGTTCCGGCAGCGCGGTATAAAGGTCGGCAACCAGTCCGTAATCGGCGACCTGGAAGATCGGAGCTTCCTCGTCCTTGTTGATTGCTACGATGACCTTGCTGTCCTTCATGCCGGCTAAATGCTGGATCGCGCCGGAAATGCCGACTGCGATGTAAAGCTCGGGCGCAACCACCTTGCCGGTCTGGCCCACCTGCCAGTCATTGGGCGCATAGCCGGCGTCCACGGCGGCGCGCGACGCCCCCATGGCTGCGCCGAGCTTGTCCGCCACCGGCTCGATGTAGGTCTTGAAGTTTTCCGCGCTCTGCATCGCCCGGCCACCGGAAATGATGATTTTCGCCGAGGTCAGCTCCGGACGGTCGGATTTGGCCAACGCTTCGCTCTTGAAAACCGAAAGGCCGGCGTCGTCGGTCGCCACCGCAGCTTCGATTGGGGCCGAGCCGCCTTGACCTGCCGCCGCGAAATTCGAGACGCGCACCGTGATTACCTTCTTGGCGTCGGTCGCCTGCAACGTCTGGATGGCGCTGCCGGCATAGATCGGCCGCTCGAACGTGTCGGACGAGACAACCTTGGAGATTTCCGACACCTGGGCCACGTCGAGCAGCGCTGCGACGCGCGGCAGCACGTTCTTGCCGGTCGAAGTGGCTGGCGCGACGATGGCGTCATAACCGGGCGCCAGCGCCACGATCAGGTCGGCCAAAGGCTCCGCCAATCCATGGGCAATCGCGCCACCCGAGGCGGTCAGCACCTTTTCGACGCCCGCCAGTTGCGAAGCCGCCTGGGCGGCGTCTCCACTGGCGTCGGCCACGAGGATATGCACCGGCGCGCCGAGGGCGACAGCCGCGGTCAGGGCCTTGGCGGTGGCGTCGTTCAGCTTGCCGCCGTGAACTTCCGCAAGGAGAAGAGTCGTCATCAGAGCACCCCGGCTTCGTTCTTGAGTTTGCCGACCAGTTCGGCAACCGATCCCACTTTCGCCCCGGCCTTGCGGCTGGCGGGTTCGGTGGTCTTAAGCACCGTCAATCGCGGCGCCACGTCCACGCCATAATCGGCAGGGGTTTTTTCGGCGATCGGCTTCTTCTTGGCCTTCATGATATTGGGCAGCGAAGCATAGCGCGGCTCATTGAGACGCAGGTCGGTCGTCACCACAGCGGGCAGCTTCAAAGTCACCGTCTGCACGCCGCCGTCAACTTCGCGAACTACATCGACGGAAGCTTCGGCGATCTCGATTTTGGAGGCGAAAGTGCCCTGGCCCCAGCCGAGCAGCGCGGCGAGCATCTGGCCGGTCTGATTGGAATCGTCGTCAATGGCCTGCTTGCCTAGGATAATCAGGCTTGGCTGTTCTTCGAGCGCCACGGCCTTGAGGATTTTGGCCACGGCCAGCGGTTCGATGGCGGCGTCGGTCTTGACCAGCACGCCGCGATCCGCGCCCATGGCGAGGCCGGTGCGCAGGGTTTCGGTCGCCTGTTGCGGACCGATGGATACGACGACCACTTCGGTCGCCTTGCCGGCTTCCTTCAAACGAAGCGCTTCTTCGACGGCGATTTCGTCGAAGGGATTCATCGACATTTTGACATTGGCCAGTTCGACGCCCGAACCATCGGTCTTGACCCGGATCTTGACGTTGTAATCGACTACCCGCTTGACGGGCACAAGGATTTTCATCGGTTTCGATCTCCTTTAGCGGCATGCGTATAAATGGACACTGATTTGGTAAATCGCCGCAACTTCAAGGAATCCGGCCCCGTTGCGTTTCCATCGTTTCGCAAAAGGACCAGATGAGCGGAAATGCTGGGACGATTTGGTAATCTTGGCGGTCTGGCAAGTCAACGTCGCCTTTACGCCTCAAAACAGCGGTCGAGCGGAACAGCGAAAAATAGCGGGATAACCGTGAATTTTTAACGATTCTGACCGGGGCGCCAAAGAATGTCGGAAGCGCCGTCGTTATTGGCGATGCGCGCGGCGACAAAAAGGAAATCGGACAGGCGGTTGACGAATTGCAGCGCTTGGGCGCTGACCGATTCGCCTTCCATCGCAAGTGCGACCATGCGCCTTTCGGCGCGGCGTGAAACGGCGCGGGCGAGATGCAGAGCGGCGGCGGCGGACGAGCCGCCGGGCAGGATGAAAGACTTCAGTGGCGTCAGGCGGGCGTTGAGCGCGTCAATTTCCTGCTCCAGACGGATCACCTGAGCGCCAATGATCCGCAAAGGCTCGTAACCAAGCGGTTTGTCGGACGGTGGCGTGGCGAGATCGGCGCCGAGGTCGAACAGATCATTTTGAATGCGCGCGAGCATGGAATCGAGCTCCGGCGAGGCGGCTGTGGACAGGCGCGCCAAACCGATAAACGAATTGGTCTCGTCAATGTCGCCATAGGCTTCGACGCGCGAATCGCATTTCGCGCGTCTTTCGCCATTGGCGAGGCCGGTCGAGCCATCGTCGCCGGTTCGCGTATAGATCCTGTTTAGCTTGACCATGCGTTGGCAATCCGTCACTTGCGCAGAAAAAGCACGCCCATCACGACGATGATAGCGGCGAGTTGCAGACCGACGCGCCAGCGCATGAGCATTTGCGACCGGCTGGGGCTGCCGCCGCGCAGCATGTTGGTCAAACCCAGGAAAAGGGCAAGGGTCACCGCCAGCAGCATAGCTCCGATGAGATAATTCGAGAAGATACTCATGTTTCGCGTTTCCTGTCGCGGGCGGCGTCAATCGGGCTTGATCAAGCGTTCGAGATAATCGAGCTCATCGCGCGCGCGGTTGGGATCGGCCAGCCGCCGGCGCAATTCCTCCAGCACTTTGCGCGCCTTTTGCGCCGCTGTGGCGTCGACATTGTTGCGCCGGCTGGCCTGGCCAAATGGCCCCTCGCCATTCTGGCCGCGCATCCCCCCGTCCTTTTCGTCCGGCTGGCCCTCATTGTCGCCCGGCGATCCTTGCCGCGCCTGGGCCGACATTTCGCCCGCGCCCTTGCGCAAGCCTTCGAGGGCGCGCCCTTGCGCCTCCATGGCGCCGTCGTCGTCGCCCTCCCGCAACGCCTGCTCGGCCTGCTTCATGGCTTCATCGGCTTCGCCCAGCCCCTTGGGCGCTTCGCCGCCCGGCGGAGCGGCCCGCTGTTGCAACGATTCGAGTTGATCACGCAATTGTTTCTGACGATGGTCGAGTTGGAGCGCCCGACGGTCGCCCTGCTTTCCTGCCGAATTATTGCGGTCGGCTCCGTCCTGTCGGCCCTGCGACCATGGTCGGGCCGGGGAGCCCTTTCCTTGCTGTTGATTTTTTTCGTCGGCGCCCCCTTGCTGCGGGGTCGAGTCTGACTCAGACGGCTCGCCGCGCTGATGCGCGAAAGTGTCGTCGCGCAGCTTTTGCTGTTCCCGCATGAGCTTGTCGATATCCCGCATCGCCTTGCGATTGCGCGCCGCCTGGCCGGAATCCCGCGATTTTTCCGCCGAGCGCAGATTCTCCAGCATCTCCTGCATCCGGTCGAGCAACTCCATCGCGGCTTCCTTGTCGCCGTTCTTCGCCGCATCGGACAATTGATCGAGCATGGATTTCAGATCTTTAGGCGTAACCGTCTGGCTGTCGCCAGTTTCGCTTTCGCCGGACCGGGCTTTTTGGGTGGAATTTTTTTCCAATTCCGCGAGGAAGGCGTCCAGAGCTTTTTGCAATTGCTGGGTCAATCGCTCGATTTCTTCCGGCGAGGCGCCGCGGCTCAACGCCTCTCGCAAGGCTTTTTGCGCCGCCCGCAGGTCACGTTCGGCTTGAGGCGCATCGCCTTCTTCAATGTGAAGGGCCATTTCCCACAGAAAGTCCGCGACGGCAATGAGGTCAGCGTCGCTGCGTGCGCGACGCAAGGAGGCGTGGGCGAAGCGCAGCCCGAGATAGACGCTCATCGTGGGCGTGAAGACTTCCGGCGCTATCATCAAGGCGTCAATGGCCGTCAGAACCTTGTCCCTTTGGCCGGAATCGAGGGAGAGAAGCCGCCGCTGTTCCGCCAGAGCGCGAGCCAGCGGATTGGCGAGATTTTTCTGAGGTAGCATGAAGCCTTTGACGAGCGCCTGTCCCTCGTTGCCGCCCTCATCGCGCACCCGCAAGTTCAGATCGACGCGAGCGCCGGCATAAGGGCTGTCGCTCCAGTCGAGCGTGCTGCGGGCTTCGCCGAGTCCGCCCGGCGCCGCAGCCAATTCAAGCGCTCCCTTTGGCGGTTCAACCAGAGCGTGACCTTCGGGCGCCAGGCCGTCGGCGAGCGGCTGGGCGACGCTGACCTGCGCGTCGCGCGCGCCATAATCGTCGTCGATTCGATAGGCGAGGGTGAAGGAGCCGCGAAGATTTGGCTGCGGCGACCCGAGCGGCGTGATCGTCGGCGGGGCGTCGGGCAAGCTGCGCAGCGAAAAAGCGCCGACTTCCTTATCGCCGCGCGAAATGCGCAGGCTTCCGTCGCCTTGCAGCACAAATCGGCGTTGATTGGGCGTCGCGCCGGGCTCGGGCGCCGCCGCCTTGACCCCGCCTTCAATTGCAACCCGCAAATCGGCGTCGCCCACCGCCCGTATGATAACGGTTGAGCCGATGGGCGCGGTAATCGGCGCCATCGTGCTGGAGGAGGTCAGCGGCAGCACAATCGGCGGCTTGCCGGTATAGGTGGGCGGATCGATCCAGGCGTCGATACGGTAGGGCGCGTTCTCGGCGGCGTTGCGGCGCCAGTCGAAGGCGGCGGCGATACGGGCGTATTTTTCCGGTCCGGCCATGAAAGCGGAGGCGCAAAGGGCGAGCACGGCCAGGCCGCCCACAGCGTAACGGTCCATGATCCAAAGTTTTGGCGCAGGCCGGACCGGCTGCAGGTTCGCGGCGTTTTTCTCCGCGCGACGCAAGTGAAGCCGCCATAATCCAAGGGTTTGCGGATCGCCCTCATTGGCCAAAGCGTCGGCCAGTGTCGCGGCCGGCGCCTCGGCGCTCTGCGCGTCGAGAGCGGCGCGGGCGTCCGCAGCGCTTGGGATGGAGAAACGCCGCAACGGCGTCAAGGCCGCGAGGAGAAGGCCAAGAAAAACCGCCGTCCCGGCGAATCGCGCAAGACCGTTGGCGCCAAGCCAGAGGCCGGTCCAACTCACGGCGACAAAAAGACCGGTGACGATGGCGGCTGGCGAAAGGGCGCGAGTCAGGCGTTCGATCAGAAGCGCCGCTCGGGCCAGCAAAGTCAGGCGGCGCAAACGGGATTGCGCCGTCGTCGCGAAAATGGCGTCGGTCTTAGCCGAGCCTTCCGACCGATTTTGCTTCACGCTCCGCCGCCTCGCTCGCGAAAGGTCAATTTCGCGCCGAAGAAAGGATTTATGTCAACCACGTCGGAATTGTGTCGAGTCCGATCAGGGCGTCGTAATCGCCGCGCCGGCGAATCACCGCGCTTTTGTCGCCATCGACCAGAACTTCGGGCACGAGCAGGCGCGAGTTGTAGGTTCCCGCCTGGACCGCGCCATAAGCGCCGGCCGACATGACCGCGAGCAGGTCGCCGGGGCGCGGCTCAGCCATTTCTCGGCCCAAAGCTAGATAATCGCCGGTTTCGCAGACCGGTCCGACAATATCGGCCTTAAAGATCGCCGCGCCGCCGTCGGGAGACACGACCGGGAAAATATCATGATGGGCTTCGTAAAGCGTCGGCCGCACGAGATCATTCATCGCCGCATCGACAATGACGAAATTCTTCGCCGCGCCTCTTTTGACAAAAATAACGCGTGTCACCAGAACGCCGGCGTTGCCGACGATCAGCCGCCCCGGTTCGAACAACAGCCGGGCGCCCAAGGGTTTAATATGACGGCGAACCACTTCGGCGTAGAGTTCCGGCCGGTAGCTTTCGGGATTTTCGTGTTCAGAATAAGGGATGCCGAGGCCGCCGCCAAGGTCGAGATGCGAAATCGCGTGACCATCGCTGCGCAATTGACGGACAAAATCGGCGAGAATGGCGAAAGCGTGGTCGAACGGCGCGAGATCGGTGATCTGCGAGCCGATATGCATATCAACTCCGGCGATCTTCAGGCCCGGAAGTTTCGACGCCCACGCGTAGACGTCGCGCGCGACGGAAATGGGGATGCCGAACTTGTTCTCCGACTTGCCGGTTGAAATCTTCGCGTGAGTTTTTGCGTCGACATCGGGGTTGACGCGCAACGATACCGCCGCCGTCCGGTCCTTTGACGCCGCGATCTGCGAAATGCGCTCTAGCTCGGGCTCGGATTCGACGTTGAAACAGAAAATGCCGTAGTCCAGCGCCAAGGCGATCTCACGATCGGTCTTGCCGACCCCGGAGAAAGTCACCCGCTCGCCGGGAACGCCAGCGGCGCGGGCGCGGCGCAATTCGCCTTCGGAAACCACATCCATGCCGGCGCCGAGCCTGGCCAGCAGGGTCAGCACCGCCTGGTTCGAATTGGCCTTCATCGCGTAGCAGACCATGGCGTTCATGTCGCTCAGGGCTTGCGAGAAGACGGTGTAATGGCGGCGGATCGTCGCGGCGCTATAGCAATAGAACGGCGTCTCGACTCTTTGCGCCAGTGCCGGCAAGGCGACGCTTTCGGCATGGAGCACGCCGTCTTGATAATGAAAATGATGCATGCCGCGCCTTAAAGCAGAAAGTCGAATGGGGTGGCGCCCTTCGGCGCGCCGGCCTTGAGCGAATTATCGTCGCGCCCCTTCGGAAGCCGCTGCTGCGAATTGGCGGTCGGGTCGATCTCGGTCGGCGATCGCGGCGCCTCGGCGGCTTTGGCGGCGACTTCGGGATCGAGCGGCACGGGGGGGCCGCGCCGGCCACAGCCGTCGAGCAGCAGGGCGCCTGATAAAGCCGCCGCGAACAAAGCTGACTTGAGGATGAAATGGCAGGTCAAGAGCCCCGACTCCCGGATATCTGGCGCGTTGCGCGCGACTATAGCGGATCGTCCGGACAAACGCGCCGAACGGGACAAAAATATCTTGGCGGTCATTCGGACTTGTCGGAGGCAAGACGATGCGCCCAGGTTTTTGCTTGCTGGCGCACGTTGTCTGGAGCGGTTCCGCCATAGCTCACACGGCTGCGCACCGATTTCTCGACGCCGAGAACGTCGAAGACCTCATCGGTGATGGTCGGCTCGATAGACTGCATCTGGGCCAGCGTCAGCTGTTCCAGACCCAGCCCAGCCTCGGCGGCCAGAGCGACGATGCGCCCGGTGACATGATGGGCCTGGCGGAAGGGCATCCCCAGGGCGCGCACCAGCCAGTCGGCGAGATCTGTGGCGGTCGCATATCCAGAACCTGCCGCCGCCTTCATCTTGTCGATCCGGGGCGTCATGTCGCGGACCATCCCTGCAATGGCGGCGATGCACAGCGAGAGGGATTGCAGCGAATCGAAACTGCCTTCCTTGTCTTCCTGCATGTCCTTGGAATAGGCGAGCGGAAGGCCCTTCATCACGATCAGCAGGCCGGCCAGATCGCCTATGATTCGGCCCGACTTGCCGCGCACCAGTTCCGCCGCGTCAGGATTGCGCTTCTGCGGCATGATCGAGGAGCCGGTGGTGAATTTGTCCGATAAGGCGATAAAACCGAATTGCGGCGTCGTCCAAAGGACGATTTCCTCGGCGAAGCGTGACAAATGAATCGCCGTTATCGCGGCTGCGGACAGGGTTTCGAGCACGAAGTCGCGGTCGGACACGCTATCGAGCGAGTTGGCGGTCGGGCCATCGAAACCGAGCGCTTTCGCGGTGAAGTCGCGGTCGATCGGAAAGGAGGTGCCGGCGAGCGCCGCGGCGCCGAGCGGACATTCGTTAAGCCGGGCGCGAGCGTCGCGAAAACGGCCGCAATCGCGGAAAACCATCTCGACATAAGCGAGGAGATGATGGCCGAAGGTCACCGGCTGAGCGGATTGCAAATGGGTAAAGCCGGGCATCACGGCGTCGGCATAGGCCGACGCCTTCTCCACCAGCGCCAATTGCAAATCAGCCAATTGAAGGTTGATCTCGTCGATGGTGTCGCGCACCCACAGCTTGAAATCGAGCGCTACCTGATCGTTGCGCGAACGCGCGGTATGGAGCCTTCCCGCTGTGGGGCCGATCAATTCCGCCAGCCGCATTTCGATATTCATGTGAATGTCTTCGAGCGCGCGCGAGAAGACGAATTTTCCGCTCTCGATTTCGCGGGCCACCTCGTCTAAACCATTGGCAATGGCGTCGGCGTCGGCTTGACTGACGATCCCCGCTTGCGCCAGCATGGCGACATGGGCCTTGGAGCCCGCGATGTCCTGTCGCGCGAGGCGGTAATCGAACCCGATGGAGGCATTAATTTCCTCCATGATGGCGTCGGGGCCACTGGCGAATCGGCCGCCCCACATTTGATTGCTCATAACTGCTCCGCGAGCCGAGGCCAAAAGATGACTGAAGAGCCTGAAACGCCGCCCGCCGATCCCGCGCGCTTGCGCGCTATCGCCAGGCGTCTCATCCTGCCCCACGTCCTTCTCACCGCCGTCATCGTCGCGGCGGCGCTGTGGTTCGTCCTATACGGGATGAAAGGGGGCGACGGCAAGGAAACGCAGTTGGCCGCAACCAGCGAATGCGCCGCGTCAGCCGCGCTGACGCCGAAACTGGCGCCTCTGGCCCGGGGGGATATTGCCGCTCTCGCCGTCCACGCCACGCCGCGGCCTATGCCGGCGCTGACTTTTTCGGGTGGCGGCGGACCGGTCGAGCTTTCATCCTTCAAAGGGCGAATTGTGCTTCTGAATCTCTGGGCGACATGGTGCGTGCCCTGCCGTGAGGAAATGCCGGCTTTGGATCGCCTTGAGGGTATTGCGGGAAATGAGAATTTCGCGGTCGTCGCGGTGAATATCGACACCGCGAGGCTCGAGCGGCCCAAGGCTTTCCTGCAGGAGATCGGCGTGAAAAACTTGGCCATTTATGCCGATTCAACGGCCAAATCCTTCACCACTTTACAACAAAGCGGCAAGGTGGTCGGATTGCCGACAACTTTTCTGGTCGGTCGCGATGGCTGCGAAATCGGCGTTATCGCCGGCCCCGCCAAATGGGACGGCGCCGACGCCCTGGCTTTGCTCAAGGCGGCGGCGCTAAATTAACTTAGCCAACTCGACTCAGGCTTGCCGCGGGTCCCGGACCGGCACGCCGGCGGCTTTAAGTTGATCGATCAATTCGCCGGACTCGAACATTTCGCGGACAATGTCGCATCCGCCGACGAATTCGCCCTTGATATAGAGTTGCGGAACCGTCGGCCAATTGGCGTATTGCTTGACGCCTTCGCGGATTTCCATGTCTTCCAGCACATTCACGCCCTTATAGGGCGTCTCGAGATGGGCAAGGATTTTCGCGACCTGGCCGGAAAAGCCGCACTGCGGTAAATTCGGCGTGCCTTTCATGAAGAGCACAACGTCATTAGACGCCAAATCCTGCTTGATGCGTTCAATGGCGTTGGGGGTCTGGGTGTCCGACATGGTTGTTTCCTTTCGAACGGAGGTCAAGGCTCCGTGATCGCATACAAGTAAGCCGTGGGGACGCGGGGTTCAAGCCGTCGTTTCGGGTGGCGCGGTCTCAAGCGCCAAAGCGTGCAGCACGCCGCCCATATTGCCGCCGAGCGCCGAATAAACCAGTTGATGCTGTCGAACCCGGCTCAATCCGCGAAAGGCTTCGGAAATCACCTGGGCGCGGTAGTGGTCGCCGTCGCCGGCCAGATCGGTAATGATAATCTCCGCGTCTGGCAAAGCGGCCTTGATCATGCTTTCGATTTCGCTGGCTTGCATGGGCATTGGGTTATTCCTCGAACGGGGGAGTCGGTCTCCCACTAATTACGCTGACTGCTTCACGAAGGCTTGCCGCCGGCCATATAGGTTGGCATCCAGTTTTCATGCGCATCAAGCAATTCGCGCACCAAAACCGGCTTGGCGGCGCCGAGGCGCAAGCTGTCGCCGCCGGTTTCGCCAAGACGCGCCGCGGCTAAGCCCGCCTGCTTCGCAAGTTGGCAGATTTCATCGGCTTTTTCGGCCGTGGCGGTCACCAGATAGCGGCCCTGATCCTCGCCGAACCAGATCGCCAGCGAATCGGCGCCCGGCGCTGCGACGATGGCGCCGATGCCGCTCGCCATGGCCATTTCCGCCAGCGCGACGGCGAGGCCGCCGTCTGAGAGATCATGTGCGGCGTTTACCAAGCCCTTGGCGATAGCATCGCGGACGAAATCGCCATTCGCCTTTTCCCGCGCCAGATCCACCGGCGGCGGCGCTCCTTCCTCGCGGCCAAGAATTTCGCGCAGATAAATGGATTGACCGAGCCAACCTTCGGTCTCGCCTATCAGAAGAATTTGATCTCCCGGCGCGGAAAAGGCGAGGCCGACGGTTTTCGTCACATCCTCGACAAGGCCAACGCCGCCGATCGACGGGGTCGGCAATATGCCCTTGCCCTGGGTCTCGTTATAGAGAGACACATTGCCGGAAACGATAGGAAAATCCAACGCGCGGCAGGCCTGCCCTATGCCATCGAGACAACCGACGAGTTGTCCCATGATCTC
>Ga0302320_10003533_pt1 | contig 36246 bp, 34 predicted proteins | sample Bog_T0_3_FD_202130 | JGI IMG/M metagenome (GOLD analysis project Ga0302320, IMG submission 202130) | Peat permafrost microbial communities from Stordalen Mire near Abisko, Sweden - Bog_T0_3 | ecosystem: Environmental > Terrestrial > Soil > Wetlands > Peat | place: Sweden: Abisko, Stordalen Mire...
GGTCACCCGAAGAAGGCATCGTGCCCGACATCTTGTTCCTCCTCGTGCCAGAGAGCAAGTCAACGAAGAACCGCCTCCACTTCGACCTTCGACCACTCGATCAAGACGCGGAAATCGAGCGACTGACGGACCTCGGTGCGACGCGCGTCGACATTGGTCAGACGTCTGAATGCACGTGGGTAGTGCTCGCCGATCCCGACGGAAATGAGTTCTGCGTCTTGCGCGCACTGACCGAGTGACGTGACCGCGGTGGCCCGGCGTCGAACTCGTCGACATTCGCCACCAATCTCTTACTACTATGTGACGCATGGTAGTCAATTCGGACAAACTGTTGGTCCAGATGCGCCGTGGATCGATTGAGTACTGCGTCCTCGCCTTGCTCGAAACTGAAGACCGTTACGGCTTTGACATAACGCGTGAGTTAGCCAGTGCCGGCGGTCTCGTCACGAGTGAAGGAACGGTCTATCCCCTACTCACTCGACTGCGCAACGATGGATTGGTCGACACCTACTGGAAGGACTCCACCGAAGGCCCCCAACGTCGGTACTACCGAATCACCAAGGTCGGGCGCCAAGCCTTGGAGTCGTTCATCTCGCAGTGGAAGCCATTTCGAGACGCCGTCGACGCAATCCTTGCGAGGAGGGGCTAGCGATGTCCACCACATCCACCAGTGACCAACTTGTCAGTAACTACGTCGGCGACCTCAACCTCGCACTGCGCATCGTCGGTGCGAGAGTGCGTCGGGAGTACCTCAACGAAATCAAGGAGCACATCAGCGAATCCCGACTGCTACTCGCGGCCGACGATGAACAAGGGGTTCGCGAGCTACTCAACAACATCGGCGACCCCGATGTGCTCGCCTATGAGTTGCTCGCCACGCAACGTCAACAAGGCGGCAACTGGTGGCAACGACGCGTGGCCGCCACTGGCCTGGCGCGGGTCATTTCGCTCACGACCGTGGGCCTACTCGCCGTTCTCGTGGTCATCGCACTGATCTATTCGAATCTGTATCGACCTCTCTCCCAAGGCGCCGAGGGTGGCGTCGAGGTGCTCGCGCCCAACGGTTCGCCAGCTCAAACCGTGCCCGACAGCGCTCAGCTGGACAACGGTGCGCCAACTGTTTATAAGGAACCAATTGCGAAGTTCTTTACCGTCAAGGTGATTGCGTCGCTGTATAACGAGGGGCCATATTCGATCGTCATCGATTCGGTGGGATCACCCTCTTCATTCACGATCTTTGACACGCGCGTGCGCTTTGACGGCACTGATCGTGCTGAGGGTTCTGATGGATGGCGAGGCGGCCCGAGGTTTCACATCTTCACCTTGCACTCCCATCAAGATCAAACACTCCTCATCACGTACCGCCAGCGATGCCAACTCCATACTGGTGAAGTAGCGGGTTACGGTTCGGTTCCAGTCACGTACTCCTACATGTTCTTTCACCACTCGACGTTCGTCGACATCGATCCCTTTGACATCCAGATGTCCTCGACGTGTTGATGCTCGAGGCGCTCTGACGCTCGTAGGGAAGAGTTGGGTCGCTCTAGGGCCGAGTACCTGGCGAAGCAAATCTCGGACAACAACCACGTTGAATTCCCTCAGCGATAGCCGGCGAAAATGTCGTTCACTTGTCCCTCAACATGCCGGGGATTGGTGACGCGGACGAACCATTCCATGGTCATCGTTTCGATGAACTTCTGGCGACCCATCTTCATCCAGAATGAATCGCCGATCTGTGAGATGTGCGCTTCGAGCGCGTCAAATTTGGCGCCGTTGACCTCGCTGATGTCGATCGCCGCCGACACCTGATCGTCAGGCGTGCCCATCTCGAAGGCCTCTTCGTCGGCGTCCTCGGGTTCAGGTTCACGCACGATGCCTTTCGCGGCGTCAGCCTCTCTGCGCTCGCGGTCTTCCTGTTCCCAGCGCGCGCGCCAGGTCACCATGACGGAGGCGGGAATCGCATTGAAATAGAGGGTCGGCTCGTAGTCGATCAACTCGAGAGCCGCGAGGGTGATGCGGTGGGCCTGAATGTGATCGGGGTGTCCGTAGAAGCCGTACTCGTTGTAGGTCATGATCACTTGAGGACGCTCTTGCATCAAGACTTCGGCCAGTTTCGCCGCCGCGACGTCCACGGGCGTGGCCCAGAAGGAGTCGGGATCATCGTTCTGGGGCCAACCCTTCATTCCCGAGTCGCGATAGCCCATCCGTACGAGCCGGCTGATGCCCAGAATCTTGACGGCGTTGTCGAGTTCGACGGCGCGCGTCTTGGCGACCTCGTCGCCGTCGTGGTGACTGGCGTCGGGCTTGGATCCGTCGGGACCATCGCCACATTCACCGTTGGTGCACGTCACGAGGACGGTGCGCACACCTTGGTCGGCCAGCAGTCGGTAGAGTCCACCGGACGAGCTCGCCTCGTCGTCGGGATGGGCGTGCACCGCCAGAAAAGTCAGTTGTTCCATCACAGTCCTCCAAAAAGGTCAGTCTTGTCATTCGCTGTCACATCACGGCTCCAGGCGCGCTGGTAGTACTCGATGCCAAAGAGCATCGTGAACAACTCGTCGCTCATGGTGACCAGTTCCGCGTTGTCAACTTGGGAAGCGTGGGTCGCGATGGCCAACTGCTTACGCTTGGCGAACGCGCGAACGTCCATTGTCGAGGCCACGAGTTCGTCGGGGACATTGAGTCCGGCACTAAGGACCCAGGCCGGCAAGAAGACGTCCTTCGCCCTCGCCCCTTCGATGAACTCCTGGAGGATGCTCGTCGGCACCACGGGATAGTAAAGACGCTGCGGACTCGTCGCGATGTCGAGTGCTCGCCGAGTTACCACGTTGGCCATGATGTGGTCCGGGTGCCCGTAAAAGCCGTTCTCGTCGTAGGTCACGACCACGCTGGCATGCACCTCGTCGAAGATCGCCGCCAGCGTCGCGGCGACCGCGTCAACCTCAGCGTTCACGAAGGCCGACGGCCGCGAGTTTTGGGGCCATCCGGCCATTCCCGAATCGTCGAAGCCGAGGGAGATGACTCGAGAGAATCCGGCGACAATCGCCGCTCGCTGGAGCTCTCCCGCTCGAGTCGCGCGGGTCCATTCAACATCGTGCAGCGGGTCCGAACCCGGACGGGCGTCGTGATCGAGACCCAGCTGTCCGTTGGTGCAGGTGACGAGGACGACCTGGTAACCGAGGTCTGAGTAGTGCGACGTGACCCCCGCGGTGAAGATCGCCTCGTCGTCGGGGTGCGCGTGAACGCAGACCAAAGTGGGGGGAAACGTCATCCTGAGAGACTATGAGGTCGCCAGTTGGACGATGCGCACGATAAGCAACGTCCCGGCAATCAAGAGATAGGAGCCCACACAGCGCAGTAGGACTCGGCGCGCCAACGACGTTGGGGACGGGGCGAGCAGCGTCAAGCGCGGGGTGCGCCAGTCTCGCTTATCGATGTCGTAGTCGACCTTCGCGCTGGCCCGTCGCAACCCGATGGGGAGTCCAATGACGAGTCCGATTACGGCCACGGCGGCGAGCGCCACCAGCAGCACAACGACATTGATGGAGGTGAACAATGTGGAGACCATCATGGTGATGGAGAGCACCACCAAGACCGTCACAATGATGGATGCCGCGACGTTGAGCCACTTACCGTTCACCCACGGACCGAGAACCTCGCGGTCATTGCACAGCAGGAGTACGAAGATAGTGGTGCTCGGCAGCATGAGTCCGCACATCGCCTGGACCGCCAGGGTGATCAGTCCGAGCGGAGCGCCCGGCAACAAGGTGACGACACCCGCGACCACCAAGAGTCCCGCGAAGGAGCCGAAGAATCCTTTGGCATCGCGAAGACGTGCGTTGAGTGAGTGGCGAGAGCCCCCGAGGTCACCCAACGCGTACGTGCTGGCCAGGGTCACCGCGGCCGCCCCGATCACCGAAGCGTTGAGCAGGAGGATGGCGAACAACGTTCCCGAGCCTGCGCCCACGTAACGGCCCAGTCCTCTCGCGACACCCAGGGCGTTGGTGTACGAGTTGGTGTTGCCGTGATGCGAGAGTCCGGCTGCGGTCACGCCCATCAACAGTCCAGCGCTGACGACGACGATCAGCGATCCGAGAATGGTGTCGACGCGCTCGTAGTTGAGCCAACGCGGCGTGATCTTCTTGTCGACGATGTTGGACTGCTGAAAGTACAACTGCCACGGCGCCACGGTGGTGCCGATGATCGAGATGATGAGCAGAACCGCGGCAGACGATGCGCCGCCTCGGATCCCCGGAACCACGGAGTGGCTCGCCAGTGACGTGAGATGGGGCTTGGCGATGATGACGAGCGGCACGATGACGAAGTTGATCGCGACGAAGAGCATCATGAATCGCTCCCAGCGCTGGAACGAGCCAGAGGCCGTGACGGCAAAGAGCAGAACCGCGGCGACGGGCACCGAGAGATAAGGACTGACGCCGAAGTACTCCATAGAGAGCGAGACACCAATGAACTCGGTGATGATGATCAGGAAGTTGAGTAACAGGATTGAACTGATCGAGACGTTGCCCCAATATTTTCCGAATCGCTCGCGGATCAGACGACCGTGACCAACACCGGTCACCGCTCCGAGACGGGCCACCATCTCCTGGTTAATGATGAGCACGGGGATCAAGAGCGGCAGCGTCCACAGCAGCGTGTAGCCGAAGTTCTGACCGGCCTGGGCGTAGGTGGAGACGCCACCGGCGTCGTTGTCACCGACCATCACGATGAGTCCCGGTCCGATGATCGCGATGAGAGTGAGGAAACGTGCTCGAGCACCGTGACGGGTCGTGGTGTCGTGGGCCCGAATAGTGCCAAAAGCACCGCTGATCTGCTGTTCTTTAGCCTGCTCGCTCTGCACGATCCATCTCCTTTCGTCTCTGCGTGGTCGTTCAGCGAAACAACCACGGCGAGACCAGAAGGGTGGCTAGGCGCCCATCGAGGCAGTCGTTCGAGGTTGTGACAGTGCGGTAGTCACCGCGAGGCTGGTACTAGGGGGTTTCAGAAAGCCCCCTTAGAACGTGACCCAAGGCGACGCGGCATCATTCCTCCACCGCGTGCATACCGAACTCGCGGCGCCAGCCCTGAGGCAGGAGCTCTTCGAGTAAGTCGTCGACCGTGATAACGCCGACCATCTTCGCGTGGTCGTCGTCGAGTACTGGCAACACCGTCAGATTGAAGTCGCTCATCTTGCGCGAGATTCGGTGGAGATCCCAATGAGGATGGACGTGTGCGAGTTGCGTGCGCGCGACGGTCAATGCCAGGTCGGTGCCCCGAGCTCGCACGAGCGGCGCGATGGACGCCGCCCCGATTGGCTGTCCACTGTCATCAAGAATGAAGACGGCGTGCAACGACTCGGCGGGCACGGTCGAGGTTCGAATGGCCTCGAGGGCGTCCGCCGCGGTCGCCGTCGCGGGAACTGAGACAAAGTCGGTGTTCATGAGACCGCCGCCGGTATCGGCGTTGTACGAGAGCAGCCGGCGGACTTTGGTCTGTTGGTCCGCGCCGAGACCTTCGAGGATCGGCAAACGGCGATCTTGATCGATCTCACTGATGAGGTCAGCAGCGTTGTCGGGCTCCATCCGCGACAGCAGCCGTGCGGCGTCGACATCAGATCGTCCTTCGAGGAACTCCAGCTGGTGCTCGACATCGAGTTCCTCGAAGACGTCGGCTTCGAGTTCGCGGTCCAGACCAACGGCTTCGATGATCTCCTCGCCCTCCTCGTGGCTCGCCTGCTCGACGAGGTCGGCGATCTGGGCGGGGTGAAGTTTGGCCAGTTTGCGGTAGGGAATTCGTAGTCGCGCAGTGGGCACGTGCGAGACGAACGGCTCGATGGAGGCAAAGTCAACAATTGCCTCGGACTTCACGCGTTGACCGATGCTCTGTCCCAGGATCCGGCGAAGGAGTGGTCGACGACCGGGGTCGACACCGACCACCTCCCACTTGCCGTCAATCTGGGCAATCTCGATGTCGTTCGCCGTGATGAGACGACCGCGGACCAAGTTGATGAGGTGTCGAGCCAAGAGGTCTTCCGCAAGGAGCAGTTCACCGGGGCGACGCTCGAATCGACGAAGATCGACCCGCTTGCCCTCGAAGGTCATGCGACCTTCACTGAGCCCACCAATCTTTCGGATCGGCACGAAGAGGTCGCGACCTTCGATGCGGATAACGGCGCCGACAACAGGTGGATGGGCGTTGTCCCCGAGGCGCGCCACGAAGTCTTGGACGCGACCGATCCGGTCGCCGTCCGAATCGAAGATCGGACGGTGCAGGAACGTGGAGAGGTGGAGAAATTCAGTCATCTGTTGCCTTTAAAGGTCCTTTCAGGTTACCCCTTCGGACCGATCTCCTCTTCAGAGCCAAGTGAAATCTCGGCGAACGCGACGCGAACGAGTTGGGTCCTACGACTTCGTTGGTCTGAAGTGGGCCAGTACGTCAGCCACGAAGGCAACGTCGTCGTCGCTCACTCCGGCGTGCGTGACAAATCGGGCACGTCGCGGTCCGATCGTTCCGCCGTCGACGCCGAGGTTCGCGAGTTCCTCGACCAGTTGACGGGCCTGGGGATGATTGAACGCCACGATGTTCGTTCGACAGGTCCCGGGGTCGTAGTGCGCTTCAGGGAACGCCGTCGCAAAGAGTTCGGCCAAGGCTCGGGCGCGGACGTGGTCGTCGGCCAACCGATCCACCATCGAGTCGAGGGCCACCAGTCCCGCCGCCGCGAGGAAGCCCGCTTGGCGCATCGCCCCACCGAGGCGTTTACGTTCGATTCGTCCCTGCTCCATCAACGTGGCCGGTCCGGCCAGCAGCGAACCGGCCGGTGCGCACAGTCCCTTGGAGAGACAGGTCATCACCGTCGTCGCCGATGCGGCGTACTTCGCCGCGGTCGTACCAGTGGCGACGACGGCATTGAAGAGTCGCGCACCGTCGAGGTGCAGTGGTCGCTCGCCGATCGCGAGCGCGAGCGCGTTGATGTCAGCCACGTCGAGTGGCGTACCGCCAGACGGCATGTGGGTGTTCTCCAGGGCGACCATCGCCACGTGGGGCTGGTGGTCCTCTTCCGCGTCAATGATGTCAAGCACATCGCGAAGAGCGAGCGTGCCGCTCGTGTCATCGACGGCGGCGAACTGCACACCGGAGTTCCTCGCCGCGGCACCCATCTCGAAACTCACCACGTGCTGACCGCGTCCAGCAACGATGAGGTCGCCCGGACGAGCCAGGATGCGAACAGCGATCTGATTGCCCATGACGCCCGAAGGGACGAAGATCGCCGCCTCCTTGCCAACCAGTGCAGCGAAATGTTCCTCCAGCGCACGGACCGTGGGATCCTCGCCGTAGCCGTCGTCCCCGACCACCGCCGTCGAAATGGCGTCACGCATCTCCTGGGTCGGCTGGGTCAGCGTGTCACTTCGCAGGTCCACTCGTCGAGTCATGGACCGAGGTTATCGGCCGACTTCTACACTGGTCCGATGCGAGACGAGATCGACACCGGATTCAGTGAAACAGGGAACGTGAACAAGGAGCTCGGTATCCGCGTCGTCGAACTCTCCCCCGAGAAGGTCGTAATGCAAGTTGAAGTAGGACCGAAGGTTCACCAGCCCTACGGCATCCTGCACGGCGGCGTGTCGGCGTTGATGGCCGAGGGCGCGGCGTCGATCGGTGGCGCCATCAGCGTCGGCCCCGACGAGATCGTCGTGGGTACGGAACTCAACTGTTCACATCTTCGCTCCATGAGTAGCGGCGTCCTCACCGCGACGGCGACGCCAGTTCGCAAGGGCCGCACGGTGCACGTGTGGGCGATCGAACTGACCGACGAGAGCGACCGGATGATCTGCATTTCACGCTGCACACTGCAGGTGTTGAAGGCACCGCGTGCAGCGAAGGCTGAGTCGTAGACTGAATCGAAGGTATTCGCGAAGGAGCTGACTATGGGCGTTCGCTTTAAGGGCTGGGGCATTGCCCTGCCCGATCGAATCGTTACGAATGATGAACTGTCCCAGACGTTGGACACCTCCGACGAGTGGATCGCCGAGCGAACGGGCATTCGTGAGCGCCGCGTGGGCGGTTCCGCGGTGTCCCTTGGCGTCATCGCCGGGCGCAACGCCATCCAAGACGCCGGACTCCTGGTCGGTGACATCGACTTCCTTGTCCTCGCGACGACCACGCCCGACCGACTCTGCCCGGCGTCGGCACCGATGATCGCCAACGAATTGGGTCTCAACTGTCCATCCATGGACGTGAACGCCGCCTGTAGCGGCTTCATGTACGCCGTACGCACCGCGCAGGGACTCCTCGAGACGGGCAATCGCCGGATCCTCGTGATCGGTTCAGAGAACCTCTCGCGTTGGGTCGACTGGAGTGACCGCAACATGGCGGTGCTGCTGGGCGACGGCGCCGGCGCCGCGGTCCTGGAGTACGACGAGTCGGGAACTGACGTGTTGTCCTTCGTCCTCGGCTCCGACGGTTCGGCCGCCGACCTGCTCACCTGCGAGCACGGTGGCTACTTCCAGATGGACGGCAAGGAGGTCTTTCGACGGGCCGTACGCGTCGTCGTTGACTCGGCCGAGCAGGCGATGAAGATCGCCGAGGTCAGTCCCGATGACATCAACCTCGTCATCCCCCACCAGGCCAACGTCCGCATCATCAAGGCGGCGACCCAACGCCTCGGGATTCCAATGGAACGCACCGTCGTCACGCTCGACCGATACGGCAACACGTCGAGCTCGTCGATCCCCCTCGCCTTCTTCGACGCCCGTGAGAACGGTCGAATCAAATCGGGCGAGTACGCACTGATGACGGGCTTTGGCGCCGGAATGACCTGGGCCTCGGCGGTCGTGCGGTGGTCACGTTGAGCGGTCCGTCACTCGTCATCCTCGCCGCCGGTCGCGCTCGTCGTTACGGCGGCGTGAAACAGCTCGCACCCATTGGCAAGCACGGTGAGGGCGTCATCGACCTCCTGGCCTCCGACGCGTACGCGGCCGGCTTTGACGACATCGTCATCGTCGTCAACGCCGACACCGGTCCAATGATCGAACAGCACGTCTCGTGGCATTGGCCCAAGGGTCGCAAGGTGACCTTCGCCGTGCAGTCCAAACTCCGCGGGACCGTCGAGGCGGTCCTGGCCGCCGAGAGCAGTCTGGACCTCTCCAAGCCCTTCGGCGTCTCCAACGCCGACGACCTCTACGGCCGCGAAGCGTTTATGCGACTCGGTGCGCACCTCGCCGAGAGTCCCGAGCACTGCCTGGTCGGCTTCGAACTCGACCGAGCCCTCGTCGGCAACCTCCAGGTCTCTCGTGGTACCTGCATGGTCGAAGACGGCATCCTCACGGACATCATCGAGCGACGTAACGTGCACGCCACCAACGAGGGCTACGATGCCGACGACGGACTGCAGCCCGAGAGCCTCTCCCCGCTCACCACCGTCTCGATGAACCTCTGGGGGTTTCAGCCGACGATCATTCCCTTCATGCACAAAGCGATCGAGGCCCACAACTTCGCCGACGAGTCCGAGATCCAGCTCTCGACATTCGTGGGGCAACTGTTGAAGACCGAGAAACCTCGCTTCGAGGTACTCCAGACTCGTTCACGCTGCATCGGGGTGACCCACGCGCAGGACCTCGCCGTCGCGCAACTCCTGGTTCGCCTCGAAATCGAGGTCGGTCAACGCCCCGAGTACGCCTTTGCCGAAGGCTCGACGACCACGCCACCCGCTGTCGACTGACGGCGTCGAGCGGTGACCGACCCGTTCAACATCCGTGACGCCACCGCCGCCGACGTCGATGAAATAGTCCGCCTGGAGACGCAGATAACTGGTCTCTCACACAGCCGAGAACGCGAGATCCTCGGAGCGGCCGTGAGCAGCCATGACTGCCTCGTGAGCACTGATGGCGCCGAGAGCGTCATTGGCTATATCGTCCTCACGCGAAAGGCGTTCTTTGGGCGCGACTTCGTGCGCCTCCTCGGGGTCGCCGACGGTCATCGACGGCTCGGCGTCGCCACCGCCCTGCTGGCGAGCGCACTCGCGCGGTGTTCCACGAACTCGGTGTTCACTTCGACAAATGAATCGAATATCGCGATGAGGTCACTGCTGGCGCGCGGCGGCTGGACGTTGAGCGGAGCCTTGACCGGGATCGATGAAGGAGATCCGGAGTTGGTCTTCTGGACACAGCCGATTGTCGCTGCGACGTAACCGCTCGTCACGCTTCCTTGGTCGTATCGGAGGCGATAGAACCGTCGCGAATACGTACGCGGCGCCCGGTGTGCGCGGCGACCTCCTCGTCGTGCGTCGCAATGATGATCGTCACGCCGAACTGGCGCTGAAGGTCGTCGAGTAGGGCCAGGAACTCGCCCGCGTTCGTAGAGTCGAGGTTGCCGGTCGGTTCGTCCGCGATGATGACCTCGGGCGAATTGGCCAGTGCTCGAGCGATGGCCACACGCTGTTGTTCACCGCCGGACAGTCGCGAAGGAAGGTGACCGAGCCGATGGGCGAGGCCGACCTGGCTCAGCAATTCATTGGCGCGCGCAATGCGCTTCACGTGAGAGGACTCGCGCGGCACCATCGCGATCGCCACGTTCTCTTCGGCACTCAATGTCGGTATCAGGTTGAACTGCTGGAACACGAAGCCGATCTCTCGAGATCGGATATCGGTGAGCACACTGTCCGGTTCATCTTCGAGTGATCGACCGGCGAAGCGGATCTGACCCGAGGTCGGCGAGTCGAGTGCACCCAGCAGCTGCAGGAGGGTCGTCTTACCCGAGCCACTCGGGCCTTCGAGCGAGACCGTCTCTCCACGCGCGATGTCCAGGTCGATCCCGCGCAAGGCGCTGACCGTCACCCCACCTTTTGAGAAGCTGCGAGTGACTCCCTTCAATGAGTAGAGAGGCTCCCCAGCAGAGGGCTTGGCGTTGTCGTCAACCAGAACTTGGGTCATGTCGCAATCCTTTCAATGGAAGTGGAAATCATCCGAGGTCTCGCAGAGCCGTCGCCGGAGAGAGTCGTGCCGCTCGCCAACCACCGACTGCACCGGCGACGAGTCCGCCCAGTAGAGCGCCGCCAAAGGCGATCACGATGGTCAGGGGATGAATCGGTGCGGTGAGATGAACGGTCCGGGCCACGGTCGCTGACGTGGTCTGGCCTAGGAGACCACTCACCTTGGAGGCACCCACGGCGAGACCGGTACTCGTGACACTGAGTCCCGGACCGATCGCTCCGATGACGAGACAGATCACGGACCCAACCGCGATACCGATGACGCCGCCCACGACGCCGATACCGAGCGTCTCGGCCATGATCTGGCGGACTACCCGTCCACGCGACCAGCCAATGGCCCGCAATGATCCAATTTCACGCACTCGCTTGGAGACACTCGAAAGCGTCAACAGTCCGGCGATGAGGAACGCGGCCAACAAGATGATCAATGCCAAGGCCCCACCCAGGTCATTGGCGAGTTTGCGGGCGTTTGAAAGACTCCCCGTCACCTGATCGGCGAGCGACGCAGAAGTGAGAACGGTCGCTCCGGGGAGAGCCTTCTTTATCGCAGTCGCGACGGCCTTGACGTCGCTGGCGTTGTCGACCGATACGAGCACCTCATTGATTCGATTCGTGTTGGTGGACAACGTCTGAAGATTGGAGATACTGAAATACACGTCGGAGACGTCGCCCGTCAACGTGGGGTTGACCAAACCGACGATCGTGTAGTTGACCTTGTTGATCGTGAGCGTCTCACCGACCTTGAGTCCCTTCTGCGACGCGTAGGCCGTCGTGACCAGGACCTGGGACTTGGCGATCGACGGCGTCGTCGAAAGCCACGCGCCCTTCACCAATTGAGCCTTGGTGACCAGTCCCGAGGTGGTGTTCGCCGGGTTCACGCCGGCGACCGTGTACGTCGAAGTGCTCGTATTGGTGGTCGGTGGATTGAGTACTTGGTTGACGGTCTGTTCGGGAACCACGACGTCTTGCTGGTACGTCTTCTGGGCCGGTGTGAGGCACTTGGCAAATGCGTTGTTGAAGCCGGTTCGGAATCGGAACGCGCCGCCACCGCCTCCGCCGAAGCCGCCGCCGGTGGATCCCCCACTGCCGGAGCCGGGAATCGTCGTGGGGGTCGTGCCCAACTGTTTGGTGATGATTCCCTGGATGCACGTGCGTTCAGCGGCCTGCTCGGCGGCCGTGAGCACCGGGGCCTTGACGTTGGTCGAGATCGTCTGCCCGCCGGTCTTGATCGACGCGGTGATCTTTGGCACCGTGCCTGTTTCGTGAAGAGCGTCGAGCGATAAGGCTCCAACGGCGCTTTTCACACCCTTCACGTTCGCGACGGTGCTCACCGCCTTGGAAGGAAAGGTGATCAACGTTCCGGGCACGAAGAAGTCGTGTGTGAACTTGGTGCCGGCCGGACCGAGCTTGGCCAGGTCGGTGATCACCGAAGAGTTGGCCGAGGCCAGCGCTGCGGCGTCAGAGTTATTGAGAGAGGTACCTCCGCGCCCCGCGAAGAATCCGCCTCCTCCGCCTCCGCCGCCACCGAAGCCACCGCCGCCGCCACCGCCAAATCCATTAGACGGCGTCGTCGTGGTCGTCGTTGCTGTGGAGAGCGTCGGCGCGACGGTTCGAGTCACGATGATGTCGGTGCCCACGGAGTTGAGCGGCGACAGGGCTTTGGTCTGGGCGTCACTCAGGCCCTGCGAAACGCCGATGATCCCCATGACGAGACCGACGCCGGCAGCGAGTCCGATGGCGGTGACTATCGTTCGACCGAGTCGCCGTCGCAGTTCATTCCACGCGTAACTTAGAGAAAACAAGGTGACCTACCAAGGATGAAGGCGATCAAACTTTTTGGTCGCTTCGCGAACTGTAGTCATCTGTTTTCGATTTCATCATCGTTTATTATCTCCGCGAGCGCATTCTTAGAGTGGCCTTAGCAATGAATTACCTTTCGCGCAATCCTCCTCTCTCCTGGCGCGTCGCGAATCAAGTCGTGCAGGTTAGCCCCGCATATCCACGGCGTTGATTCGTTGTGGGACGATGCGAACCACGACGCGCTCGTCACCCGGGTGGTCATACGCACGCAAGTCAACTGAATACTTCTTCCCAACTTTCTCGGCGAATGAACCGTCATCGGGGGACACCTCGGCGTCACCGCGAATCTCCACGTATCGCTGAGGAACGGCGAGATCAAGAATGAGAAGTGAACATTGAGGGCGCGCCATGAGATTCTTGGTCTTCTGCCGATTCGAATTGAGCGAGAGCGCAATCGATCCGTCCTCGTAGAGGAACCACACTTCGGTGAGTTGTGGCCGGCCGTCAGGACCAATGGTCGCCAACGACGCTACGGAACTTTGTAAGAGGTCTGCATGCGAATCTGGGATGTTCGTTGTCATCACTTTCTCTCTTTCAGATTGAGTTTCGATTGCAACTATGTTGATGGCGAAATCCTAGAAGTGGCTGGCGAGGAGTCATGCGGCGTCCATTCGTGGTTCTGAATCGGTGTTCGGTTTGACAGTAAGGAACTTCTTGCCTTAGCCCCGGCAGTAGGAAAGTTGTCTCGCTTCATCTTCAGAGTTGTTATCAATGCCAGTCACGTGATGGCGTGGTTGCTCCGAGCAGCAGCGGCTCGACGGACTCAGCCGTGAGGGCCAAGGTCCCCTGGCCGCGTTGCAGCGTGCCGCGAATCATCAACGCCGGTGACTTTCGCGCCACGAGGGACCAACGGGCCCAGGCACCCTTGGAGAAGATCACGTTGACGTGGCCCGTCTCGTCCTCCAGGTTGATGAAGACCGCACCGTTCGCGGTCTCGGGATGCTGACGGTGCGTCACCACTCCGGCGACAAGGACCCTTGAACCCTCGGCGCCAATGAGGGCGTCGGCGCGCGTGACGCCGCGTTCGTTGAGATAGTCACGCACCAGCGCGATGGCGGTCGCCTCGGGCGTCAGGCCCATCGACCACATGTCATCGGCCACCCGTTCCATCTCGCTCGTCGCTGGCAAGACGGGCGCCTCGAGACCGGTCACCACGCCGGGCAGTCGATCGAGCGTGCCCTGGGCGGCCGCGCCGGCCGACCACGCGAGCGCACGGCGAGTCGCGCCAAAGGAGTCCAGCGCACCGGCGGCGGCCAACACTTCGAGGTGGTGTTGTTGGAGGCCGGCGCGGCGCACCAGGTCCGAAGAGTCGCGCCACGGCACACCCTCTACGATGCGCGTCGCGAGCTCGTCGCCGATGGTGCGCAGGCTCCCCAAGCCGAGTCGCACGTGGGGATCATCAGGGTCGCCCTCGAGCGAAGCGCCGACGCCCGAACCATTCACGTCCGGTCGTCGCACGCGTACGCCGTGACGCTGCGCGTCGGCGACCAAACTCTGCGTCGACCAGAAGCCGAGCGGCTGGGCGTTCAGCATCGACACGAGGAAGGCCGCCGGGTAGTGATGCTTCAGCCACGCCGAGCAGTAGACGAGGTGCGCGAAGGAGACCGCGTGCGACTCGGGGAATCCGAAGTTGGAGAACGCGGCCAGGGCGTCGAAGAGTTGATCGGCCGCGGCACCCTCGATACCGTTCTCGGCCATGCCGGCGTAGAAGCGGCTCTTGAGTTTCATCATGCGCAACTCCGAGCGCTTGGCGGCCATGGCCTGGCGTAGTTCGTCGGCCTCGGCCGGTGAGAAGCCTGCGACCGCGACCGCCATCTCCATCAGCTGTTCCTGGAAGAGCGGCACGCCGAGCGTGCGGCGAAGGATCGGCTCGAGTCGCGGGTGCAGGTACGTGACCGGCTCGTCGCCCCGGCGCCGGCGGATGAACGGGTTCACGGCGTTGCCCTGGATGGGACCGGGCCGGATGATCGCCACCTCGATGACGAGGTCGTAGAAGCAGCGCGGCTGGATGCGCGGCAGCGTCGCCATCTGGGCGCGCGACTCCACCTGGAAGACGCCCACCGTGTCGGCCTCGCACAACAGGTCGTAGACGCCATCCTCCTGGGGTAGGGCGCCGAGGTCGATTGTGAGGTCGTAGAAGTCCTGCACCTGATTCACGCAGCGATGCAGCGCGTCGAGCATCCCGAGTCCCAGCAGGTCGAACTTGACGAGTCCAATCGCGGCGCAGTCGTCCTTATCCCACTGCAGGACCGTGCGCCCGGGCATGCGGCCCCACTCAACGGGACAGACCTCGATGACCGGCCGGTCGCAGAGCACCATGCCGGCCGAGTGGATGCCGAGGTGCCGCGGCCGATTGAGCATCTGGGTCGCCATGGTCGTGACCAGTTCGGGTACGTCGGAACTCGCGGTCATGGTGTGACGGTCCACGCTGTCACGCAGTTGGTTGGCCTCCTCCTCGTTGAAGCCGAACGCGCGCGCCACGTCGCGCAGGGCCGAGCGCGGTCGATACGTAATCACGGCGGCGACCTGCGCGGCGTGGCGACGGTCGTAGCGCTCGTAGACGTACTGGATCACCTCCTCGCGCCGACCGGACTCGATGTCGACGTCGATGTCCGGTGGACCGTCGCGCGCCGGTGAGAGGAAGCGCTCGAAGAACAGGTTCAGCTTCACCGCGTCGGCGTTGGTGATCCCGAGGGAGAAACAGACGGCCGAGTTCGCCGCCGAACCGCGGCCCTGGCAGTAGATGTCGTTGCGACGACAGAACTCGGTGATGTCCCAGACGGTGAGGAAGTACCCCGCGAAGCCGAGAGTGCCGATGACGGCCAACTCGTGGTCGATCTGTCGCCACGCGCCAGCTACTCGCTCCTCCTCGCGGGTGCCGTAACGTTTCGTCGCTCCCTCGGCGACGATCACCTCTAAGTACGACTGCTCGTCCATCCCCGAGGGCGTCGCGAACGGCGGCAGGTTGGGCGCGACGAGGCGAAGGTCGAAGGCGAGGGCCACGGCGAATTCGCCGGCCTGGTCCACGACGCCGGGCCAGCGTGCGAAGCGGCGGCGCTGCTCGGCGTCGCTTCGAAGGTGCGCGAGCGGTGAGGCGTTCAGCCAGCCCTCCATCTCCTCGAGGCTCTGGCGTGCGCGCAGCGCCGAGAGCACGTTGGCGCGCGCGAAGGCGTCGGGCGTGGCGTAGTGCACGTTGTTCGTCGCCACCAGCGCAACGTCACGACGAACCGCCAGCTCGGCGAGGACGTCGTTGCGCGCGACGTCGTCGGGCGCGCCGTGGTCCCAGAGCTCGACCGCGACGTTGTCACGACCGAAGGCACTCACGAGGCGCTCGAGCTCGCGCTGCGCGGCGCGCGGTCCCTTGTCCATCAGCGCTCTGGAGAGGGGTCCTTTGCGACATCCACTCAGCACCAGCCACTCGTGCGCGCAGTTCGACACCTCCTCGAGCGTGAAGCGCGGTGCCCCCTTCTCGCCGCGGCGCAAGTGCGCTTCGCCGAGCATGGTCGAGAGGTGGCGATAGCCCTCGGGCGAGCGCGCGAGCAGCACGAGGTGCTCTCCGGAGGGATCGTGGACGCCGACGCGGTCGTCGTTCGCGTCGATGGCGATCTCGGTGCCAAAGACCGTGGGCAGTCCAAAGGCCCGAGCGGCCTCGGCGAAGCGCACGACGCCGTAGAACCCGTGGTGGTCGGTGAGCGCCAGACCCGAGAGGCCGAGTCGCGCCCCTTCGGCAGCGAGCTCCTCGGGGTCGCTCGCGCCATCGAGGAAACTGAAACCCGAGTGGGCGTGGAGTTCGCCGTAGAGCGCCATCAGTCGTAGATCCCCGCGAGCCACCAACGATTCGACTCGGCGGTCAACAACAGCGCCTCACCCGAGACGAGCAGGATCTGGAGGTGGGCACGGCGCCGATTGAGCACCCACCACCGCTCCACCAACGGCCAGGGTCCCGCGTGCCAGATCACCTCGCGACGCAGTTGGTGTGAGAACAACAAGGTGGCGGGCGTCTCACTGAGAAAGCCCCTCCCCTCCATGACGACGAGGTGGTCACTGGCGTCGCGCAACTGCACCGCGACGGGACGCGCCAGTGTCGTGGCCGGCGACGGCGCGCGCATCTGTCCGGGCCAGGGCGCACTGTCACGACTCGTGGAGAGCGGTGACCCCCACGGCACGAGCGTCGCGCGGTCCTCGGGGACCCGACCGCCGCGAAGCGACGCCACCACGACCGCCTCGGCCCCGAGGCGGCGACGCACGCGGTGCGCGGCCGCGTCGGCGCGGTCGTCGCCGGCACCACGCTGACCAAAGAAGCCGAGTTGCTCGTCGCCCACCTCCTCCTCACCACGCAACTGACGAAGGCGTCGCGCGAGTTTGAGGTCACGTTGGCCATCGAGTTCGAAGAGTTCGCCGCGCGCGACGCGGTGCAGCGCCAAGGCCTGTTGGTTGAAGCGCTCCGCGACGCGCGCCACGTCGAGGTTGGCGAAGGAACCAACCGTGTGCAGTCCGAGTCGCTGACAGGTCGTCGCGACGTCCTTTCGACCAAGGGTCGAGAGCGCCAGCGAGCGACGAAACGAGTCGCTCGCGCCGGGCGCGATCACACGACCCTGGCGCGCGGCGACCTCCGCACAGAACAGTCCGTCCGCGATGCCGAGTCGCGGCTGCTGGTGCGCCACGTCAAGAACGGTGCCGCGAACGATCTCGAGCACCTTTGCCTCACCGCCGAAGAAGCGACTCGGTCCGCGTATTGGAAGCACGAAGAGACCGAGACGGATCGACTCGGTGAAGGGACAGAGGATCGTCAACGCCTCGAGCAGCGCGAGGTGGTCGCGCAGCGTCGAGCCGTCGGGCGCCTCGTCCTCGAAGGCCTCGATCCAAATAGCGAGGAGGCGCTCCATCAGTTCGCTTCGCAGCGTCCCCTTCGACTCGGAAGCACGACCACGTGCTCACCGGCGCGTATGGCCTCACCGCGTCCGCCGATACGCACCGTCAGGTAGCGCGCGTCGAGTCGCGACGACGTCGACCACTGCGCCTGGGTGATGTCAAAGGAGAGGTCGGCCGGCAGCGGCCAGAGCGATGCCGGCTCGGCGAGGATGATCAGCACCGTGCCTCGTTCGCGCACTCGATCGACCAGTCGACGCGCCGCGCCGTGCGAGGCGCGCGACGGTGGGCGCACGATGAGCAGGTCCACTCCATCGAGCAGGTCGGCCGCGCACTCGGCCCACGCGCCGCGCGGACGTGGCACGAACAACACGCGACGAAGGTCGACGCCGAGGTCGGCAATGGCGACGACGCCGGGGTCGTCCACGCCGACGACGCCGGCCCAGTGACCGCGCGCGCTCGACTCGGTGAGGAGACTGAGCGCCAGACTGAGTCCACCCAGTCCCGGTTGCGCCTGCACGACGACGGTCGAACCACGTCGCAGTCCGGCGTTGGGAACGAGGGGACCCCAGGGCTCGCCAAGGGGCAGTATCCGGCTCTTGGCGAGGGCGACGGGACGTAGTCGTGCGATCAGATCCTCAGGCAACGTGGGACGATTAGGTGAAAAAGCGAACATACGTTCGTAAGAGTAGTCACTGCTGGCGACATGCGCCAATGGCCGAAATTCCACGGCAGACTGGTGCAATGTGTGGACGTGTCGCCCTCTTCACCCCGCCAATTCGCCTGGCGCGCCTCCTCGACGCCGCCCTCGCGGCCGGCTTCGATCCCGACGCCGCACCGAGTTGGAACATTGGACCCCAGCGGCGCCTCTTCGCCGTCGCGGAGCACAACGACGAGCGGATTCTCGACCGCTATCGCTGGGGACTGGTGCCCAGTTGGTCCAAGGACCCCAAGATCGGCAGCCGTCTCTTCAACGCGCGCGCCGAGACCGTCACCGAGAAGCCCTCCTTTCGCAGCGCCTTCGCCAAGCGACCGTGCGTCATCCCCGTCGACGGTTTCTACGAATGGGACCACCGTCCCGGTCGCGCGAAGCAACCGAATTTCTTCACGCGCGTCGACGGTGAACCGCTCCTCATGGCCGGGCTCTACGAGTACTGGCGCAACCCCGAAGAGCCCGAAGACGCTGCGTCGCACAAGACGTGCACGATCATCACCACGACGCCCAGCGAGGACATGGATGAGATCCACGACCGCATGCCGGTCGTCTTGGACGCGCACGACGTCGAGACCTGGCTCAACGTGCGCGAACACGAGCCCGACGAACGGGTGCTACTCCTTCGGCCATCGCCCCAGGGCACGCTCTCGCACTATGGCGTCGACAAGGCAGTCGGATCGGTGAAGAATGACGGGCCACAGCTCATCGAGCCGTTGGAGTCCGGGTCCCTGTTTTAGTGTTTAAAAAGCCGAAAACCCCGAGTGACCAGTGAGTCGAAACTCACCCGCCCCTCGGGGTTCCCGAAGGCACATCACTCGTTGACCCGTGTCGGACAGGCCACCGCTTGACGGCTGGCACTTCACGTCATTTGCCGTTACGAACTGCGGACCGAACTCCGCTGTCCGTCGGGGGGGTTCTGTTCCTCTTGCGAGGCCCCTCTCCCCTCCTGGTCTGATTCCCCTTGCGGTTCCTCTTCCCATCGACAGGTGCTACGTGAACTACGAGAGACACTCTGCCAGACCCTTTTGGCTGGTGACGGGTCGAAACGTGATATCAGGAACTTTTGCCCAAAAGTCGTGACCTTATCCACCGGTTTCTTAGCGAAGAGCACAAAAATCAACGAATTAGTCGCAGGTTTTCAACAGGTCAGAGGCGCCTTCGCACTCCCTGCGACGCCCATTCGTCACCGCCAAGTCAACCAATTCGGACATGTCGACGGCGCCGAGACTGCCACCAATGAAAACGGTGCTCAAAAGTACGTGTCGTAACGTCCGTCGTATGCATGAAGTCCAATTTCGTATCGACGCCGCGCTCTCGCACACGTCGGTGTGCACGTCGCAACGCGCACTTTTGATCTACATGCCATGACGATTCTCTTCGCACTCCTCACTTCGCTCACGAACGCGCTCGCGGTGGCGCTCCAGCACATCGCGAGCACGAGTGACACGAAGAAATCATCGGGTTGGAAGTTCGTCGTGTATCTGTTCACGCACCCACTGTGGCTACTCGGTTGGCTCGCGCTCTGTGGCTCACTCGTCTTTCAGGCCCTGGCGTTGCACTTCGGCCCACTCTCGGTCGTGCAACCGGTGCTCGTGACCGAGCTCATCGTCGCACTCGTGCTGCGCCAACTGTGGCTGCGCCAATCGATACGGATGGTGACGTGGATGGCCGCGGTCGTCACGGGCGGCGGACTCGTGATCTTTCTCGTGTCGACCTCACCGCACGCGCATGGTCTCGCACCGAGATCGTCCGCGTGGACGGCTCCTTCACTTGTTTGCGTCGCCGTTGTGGCGTTGCTCATCGTGCTCGCCCAACGCGGTGCGCCCTCACGCAAGGCTGCACTGTTCGCCAGCGCGACCGCGGTGATGTGGGCGCTCGAAGCCACGTTCATCAAGGCCACCACGGACTCCATCACCGCCCTCGGTTTCTGGGGCGCATTCGGGCGCTGGCCCATCTATGCGTTGATCGTTGGCGGAATCCTCGGGCTCTTGTGCGAACAGGCGGCGTTGCACGTGGGTCCCCTCAGTGTGTCCCAGCCGTTCATTGTCATCGTCGACCCGGTGGTAAGCGTTGTGCTCGGGATTTGGATCTATCACGAACGTCTTCGTGCCGGCGCCGTGCATTTGAGCATCGGTGTTCTCGCCTTCGCCGTGATGTGCGCGGGTGTCGTCGTACTGACCCGCACGGCCCCCGCATCGATGGCAGCCGATTACCCGCGCGTCTGACGCGGAGCTCCGTGGATTATGGTGCGTCCATGACAATGTTCACGATGGTCCGCCGTGCCCGGGGAACTCACGCGATGGGGATGGCACCAACTTCATAGCCATTGGGCGCAACGCTTGGTTGACGACGCGGGGATTCGCCGAGGCGACCTCGTGCTTGATCTTGGGGCTGGAACGGGCGCACTCACTAGTCCGCTCGTTCGCACCGGTGCGACCGTGCTCGCGTTCGAGTTGCATCCCCAACGGGTCGATGAACTACGTGCTCGCTTCGCAGGCAGCGCGGTCAAGGTCATTCGCGCCGACGTCACCAACCTGCGCCTGCCGAGGCGTCCGTTCCACGTGGTGTCGAATCCACCGTTCGCGGCGTCAGTCGCAATCCTTCGACGTTTGACCTCACCGGGCAGCCGGCTCGTCCAAGCACACGTGATCGTCCCGCGCCACACGGCCGAGCGCTGGGTCTACGGCGATCCGCCGGGCGCGAATCGATGGAGGAAAGAGTTCTCGTGCACGATCGGTCCACGACTTCCCAGGTCCGCCTTCTCTCCGCCCCCGCCCAATGACGTCGCCATCCTCGTCCTGCGCAGCACCCGTTATCGACGACCGGGTTGAGTTTGTTGTCTCCGCGACGTTGCCTGCGGAGACCGCGTCGCGGTTAGCAATGAAGCGGCGCCACAAATGAGAACGGTGCGATCGGCACCTCGTCGGTGTGCGCGAAACCGAAGTACGAGAAGGTCACCGGAAGGACCGTCGGACCCGACGGCATAGCGCGGCCATCTACCGCGACCGGTGCTCTTGTCGTGCAGAACTGGGAATAACTCACCGTGACCATCCTCTCGGAGTGTCCAGAAAGCGTGAAGGGATGGAACGAAGCGCCCGCCTCGTGAGGGAACGGTGCGTTCCGGAAAAACGACACGCGGTAGTCGCTGGTGCGGTAGCCGAAGATAACAAAGGGCGGCTCACCTACGGCGTCGATACGCACCGCGCGTGATCCGGTGTTGGTGATCTCGGTTTCGAACTGGACGACAAACTTCCCGGTCGGCTCGTCCCAGAGCGTGGTGAGCAGTGGCGTGGCCTGCGATTGCGTCGTCGTATGGTGCGCTTCGACCCCGCTCGAGTTGGCAACGTACGAGCCCCACTCACCTTTCGCCTGATTCCAACGCTGGGCCAGTGGGTTGTAGTCGTAGGCCCAATTGAAAGCCAGTGCGACGGCGATTGCGACGGTGACCAGGGCGCTTCGCCACGGAAGACGGCGCCTTGCGACGTCGGGAGCAACTTCTACCTCTTCGGCTACGTCGACGGTTATTTCATCTTCCAGACCTCAACCGAGAGTGAGTTCGTTCACGCGGATGGTCCGCCATGACTGGCGCGCGCTCGACGCACCGGCAATCGAGAGAAGTGTTGCCACTCCCAACACGAGTACGAGCAACGCCCACAGTCCGTGTTCGGGGTACGAAGAGATGATGGTGCCAGAATGCACAACTGTAGGGCCGCGAACATCGATGGCGACGCCCCAAATGACGACCGCAACAAAGGTCACGCCCAGTGAGAACGACGAAAATATCGAAATCGTTCGACCAAAGCGCAATGTCGACAGAGGCAGCGTGACGTTCTTCGAAACAACGACCAACGCGACCATGGAGAGCAACCATCCGCCAATGGCCACGATCCACTCTAGGTTCCCTATGAACGCCGCCACGGCGAGATGTCCACCGCCCACATAGATATCACCGTGCGCCGTCCCCACAAATCTGGCTTGGTTTCTCACATAATTCTGGGCAAATCCAAGAGCAACAAAGACCACGAAGGTCGCCACCGGCAGCCACGTAAGCATGTACATGCGTCGGGAGTTGAGACCCTTCTCGCGTCTGATGCCGTCGCGCAATGCGGCAAGGCCTATGGCGAGTGCGATGAGCGTCGCGAGGAAGGCGGCCTGGATTGCCATGTTCGATAGTCCGATGATCCAGTCTGCGGTGGAGAACACGGCGCGCACGTGGTGTGGACTCGAAAAAATCTTCGTCCGAAAGAACGTGAGTTGATACGGGTAGCCGGTGACGACCCCTCCGCCCAGAGCCGAGAGGTGCGTGGGGCCGGTGACGGCCAGGACGAAAGGGATGACGGCCATCCAAGGGATCGTCGCCGTCGCGATAGACGTCTTGGTCCTCGTCGCGAGTAGTCCGTACGTGCGCGGCATGCCACGGGCCTGCAGGTGCGAGCGAAAGGCGTCGCGGAAGAGCCCGACGGCAATCGAGATCGCTGATCGTCCTTCGAGCCGCAACGACTCAATTGTGGCTCGCATCTCGTCGCCGTAGCGCTCCCTCCACCACGTTGGATAGCAACGAAGGGCAACGTCGATGACTGACGTGCGCGCCACGATCAGTTGATCGTTCCGAGGCGACGAAGACCGATGGTCGCCACCTTCATGGACGTCTGCAGTCGCTCGGTGAGCATTGCGGAACCGACACCGGTGATCCGGTACGGGCGACGGCGATCGTTCGTCGGGAGTGCCTCGATCAGTCCTTCCTCTTCTAGACGCACCAACACGCCATACAGCGTTCCGGGACCGAATACCGTGCCCGTCATCTCCTCGATGTCCTTGATGATGGCGTACCCGTGCTTGGGCCCACCCGTCAGACTGGTGAGCACGAGGATCGTGGGGTCTTGCGTACGTCCTAGGCGCTTCGATTCCATCGGCTTCCTCTCGACGATTTCGAGACTACTACGTAATTCGTAGTAGTGCGCCGAGGGTCCCCTACCTCCAGGCTTCGAGCGTCTCGCGCCCTTCGCTCGCAATCCGTTCGAACAACGCCAAGTCGTAGTCAAAGATCGAGTCGGCCACCGGATAGTGGATGACGAGTTCGCTGAAGCGAAGGGCGCGATAACGCTCGGCCCAGTCGATGAAACGCTCGTAGGACGTCGTCGGCGATTCGTCGTTTTGGCCATCGAGGAAGAGTCGCTCGAAGCGCGTCGTCCGTCCAATCAACTCCAACGCTTCGTCGAGACGGTCGGACTGCTCGCGAACGGCCGACTCCGTACTTCCCGACCACTCAGGCAGCCCACCCACGCTGATCCAACCGTCACCGATCTGGGCCGCGAACGTGATGCCCTTCGAACCCAAGGCGCTCACCAGGAGCGGCGGTCTCGGTCGTTGCAGGGGCCCGGGGATCTGGCGCGACTCGACAATCGGATAGTAGGTCCCCGCGATGGTCGATTCAGATTCGCGAAGCAGTTGATCGAGCGTTCCGGTGAACTCCTTGAAGCGTTCGTGACGCTCCGCGTTCGACCACTGGGGACCACCGAAGACGGTGGCGTCGAAACCTCGGCCACCGGCCCCGACGCCAATGATCAGGCGCCCCCCGGAAAGGTCGTCGAGCGTTATCAAGTCCTTCGCGAGGAGCAGCGGGTGGCGAAAATTCGGTGACGTCACCAACGGTCCGAGCGCGATCTTCGAGGTCACCGTGCTCGCTGCCGCGAGCAGCGGCACCATCGACATCCAGGTTCGATCTCGAAACGAACGCCACGACAGATGGTCATAGGTGTAGGCGGCGTGAAGGCCCAACTCCTCCGCGTGCATCCATTTCGCGCGACTCTCACTCCAACGCTCCGAAGGCAGAATCACGACGCTGAGTTTCACAGTGGAAGTGTAGGACGACGTCGAGTCGCCGTCCCTCTACGGCAGGGTGAGCGTCATGGTGCACGACGTGCCGGCACCCTTGTCGACGCTGTAATACTCGGGGCCGATCGCGGAGATCAATGGTGCGCCTGATTGGGTGCCGTCACTATCGGTGAATTGATAGAACGGTACCAACCACGGCTCTCCGTTCGACATCATTTCAGGTTGGTAGAGAATCGACGCGCCGGCGAGAGTGATTGGAGGCGCAGTCGTGGTGGGTGTGAATGTCGGCGTCGACATAAGGGTCTCGCCGCCCGCGGCGACGAAGGTCGGTGAACAGTCGCCGAACTGCTGGGCGTTCAGACGGTCAATCGTCGAGGTCATTGTCGCAAAAGGGAACGTGACCGAGCCGATGATTGACAGATCGAGCCCTTCGGCGTATACCAACTTGCCGCTGTCGTCAAAGGAGAACTGAACACCTTGCAGTGTCTGGTGCCCATCGATGGACAGCATGAAACTCACCTGCGTCTCAGTCGTTGACGTCGCATTGGACTGTGGCGTGAGTCGCATCACCATCCACGTTGGGGTCACGAGCGTGAATCCCGTGTTAAGAGCGCTCCACAGTGTGCGCACCGCGACGAGGTCCCTGGCGGCCGTCGCTGGGTCCACCGTCGAGGTGATTGGCCCATTAAATGACCAGTTCTCCTCCCCATCAGCGATGTACTGGAACAAGCCAAATCCGGAGTACGCAACGTCTTGACCCCCGACGAAATATTGCATCGAACCGGTTGAAGAGTTCATGTCACCGGCCTGGTACTCCGCTGCGAATGCCTTGGTGGGCACGGCAGCCATGGTGCCCGTGACGCCCAAAAGTGTGGCGAGGTGCTGGGCTTCAGATGTTGCGTCGCTAAAGGCGTTGAGCTTGTAGGCCGACCCCGAGGACTCCGGTTGGCTAAGTCCTTCGCCGGCGACGTACACCGGCGTCGCGGGCGTCATCGTCGCGTAGGTGCCTCCTTGGTCCGTCTTCGTGGTCTCGCCTAAGGCGGTGGCGGTGGCGCTAGACCCATAGACGACGGACGTGCCAGCACCCTTCAGACTCGAGCGCGCGCCCAGCGCTGAACCGTGGAGCGCAGCGTCGTCGCTGGTAACGCTGACCAAGGTCACCGTCGTCACGAGGACCGCCGCCGTGGCGAACGAGAGCAGTTTCAATTGGCGCCGCCGCGACGCGGTGGCCGCTCCCGGCGTGTCGGACATGACCCGAGATTTCATGGCGTCGAAGTCGATGGTCGACGGTGCCAAGGAGTGCAGTGGATCGGCTGCGCGCAATTGCGATTCAATGTCATTCATTCGTCGACCTCCTCACTCATAGGTACTGTCCGCACACGGCCCGTCATCTCACGACTCTTCGCCCATCAGTGCGCGCAGGTGTTGCTGAGCGCGCGAAAGTGCGACAGCCGCAGCTCGCGACGAAATTGAGAGCGACAGACCAATCTCCTCGGTGGATAGCCCGTCCCAAAAATGGAGGGTCAACACCTCGCGTTCTCGCCGACCAAGGGCCTTCATTGCCGTTCGAATCGATTCGTTGGCGACAACGAACTCCTCAGCGGGCGCCACTGCACCCTGAACTCGCACCGACGATTCATAGTGAATTCGGCGGCGCGACGACCGCTTGGCATTGCGCAACACGTTGCGCGCGACTCCCATAGTCCAGGGGAAGAGGGCCTCCTCGGAAAGTTCGTCGAGGCGTCGCCATACGATGACGAGTGTCTCTTCGACGAGGTCCCCGACGTCGGCCTGGGGCAGCGGGAAACAGCGTCGTCGAAAGTAGTTGGCAATGTCGTCGCCATGGACGTTGACCAACTGTTCGAATCGTTCAACCCGAGGCTGGCCCACTACCGCAACTGTCCGCTCGACCTACGAAGTCACTGCGTCGTCCGGCGCCTCGCCGCGAACAAGAGGTGCGTGCCACCATCCACCGCGCCGGGCTCGGCGCACACGCGCGCTTCTTTGTCGAGAAACCGGATCCACTTATGGGGATCGGCTTCCAGGGTCGAAAGGAGTTCCGGATCACCGAGTGACGCCCAATTGCTCGCGCTCAGTGCGATCACTTCTCCCCCGCACGCGTAGACCAAATCGACAATCTCTTCTGACCTGAACATCTGACAGACGTGACCGACACCAATGTGGCGCATGTCGCCCGTATCGAAGACCAAGTCATTGGCGTCGTCACCATAGAGTTCCGCCTCCGCGACAACGCCGCCAAGGAAGTATCGCCACGACCCGGGCAACGACATCACGGACGCCACGAGTACTCCATCGGGCTTGAGGATTCGCAGCAGCCCCTTCATCGCCTCGGGCGTGTTCTCAAAGGCGTAGGACAGCGGTCCGCCGTAGGCGACGACGGCGTCGAAACTCGCTTCGGCAATGCGCGACGTGTCACAGATGTCGAGGATCGATCGCGAGATGACTGCCCGCTCGGCGTCACTGCCGTCGAGATGGGCACGGTTGAGGTCCAACTGGACCTCCGAGAAGTCGGTAACGTCAATCGTTACACCAAGTTCAGCGAGCACGAAAGTGAAGCGTCCCGGTCCGGCCCCAATTTCTAGGACGTGTTGACCCGAGTGAAGGTAACGCGAGAGAAACCGTCGGTGCACCTCGAAGGCAACGCGACCGCGGACATCGCGCTCCAGGCGTTCCCACTCACTCTCGCCGGCGATGTCGTACATCGCCCTAATTCTTTCGCGGTCTTCGATCGCCATTGGCTGACACTAGTCAACCGGGCGTTCACGCGTAGTCTGCCCCTCGCCAAGTCAACTGGCGACGTTCGAGAGAAACTGGCTGACGCACCGCTGCCCCGGTGCCTGCGAGGATTGGTACGAAGGAGTTGCTCATGTTCAAAGCAGTCGTGTTCGATTTCGATGACGTCATTCGAAAGTGGAACAGCGAGGAGACCTTTGTTATCGAAGGGCGCCACGGTCTGCCACGAGGGTGCATTTTCGAGAGACTGTCGGATCCCACGCTCATCGGGAAGGTGACGACCGGGGTCATCTCGGACGAGGAGTGGCGCGACAACGTCGCAGAGCAACTAGTGGAGCGATACGGCGAAGAAGCCCGCCAGGCGGTCCACGAGTGGAGTCGGCGCATTGGTGATCTCGACACGGGCGTGATTGACCTCATTCGCGAACTGCGATCTCACTTCGTCGTCGCCCTGCTGAGCAACGCCACGTCTCGGTTACGGAGCGACCTCACCGCCCACGACATCGCGGATGACTTTGACTACATCTTCAGCTCTTCGGAGATCGGCATTGGCAAACCCGACGTCGAGGTCTTCAAGTTCGTTGGTCGAGCGCTCGACGTGGCGCCCGAAGAGTGGTTGTTCATCGACGACATCGCCGGGAACGTGGAGGCGGCGAACGGACTCGGCGTGGCGTCACACCTCTATACCAATCTGGCCGATCTCGTTCGCTGGCTCACTGAACGGACGGGGGTTGACCTCGGCCACTCGTAACTGAAGCCGCCGCGTCAACCAGCCGAGAGCAGTCCTGCTTTTCTCGCCGCCACGGCGAAGTAGAGATCGTCGTTCGTCTTAGCACGTAATCGCAGCGAGGTGTACACCAGTTTCGAGACGTGCTCGTCATCACTCATCGCACCGACCGCGGCAACCTCGTCGACCGTCGCACCGTTCGATGAGGTGAACGCGCTGAGTTGCTCGGTCGAGGCGAACGGCGGCGCACCGACCGTCGCGTACGCAGCGGCGACGCCCTTGACGCACGCTGCGTCAAAACCGGTGACGTCCTGTGCGTAGGGCCGAAGGGACGTAAGCGCTTCGACGCCGGTGACGGCGTGCAATGACGTGAAGTCCCCCGTCGTGGCGTACAAGATCAATGCCGCGCGACGTAGATCCTCTATGGTGTCGCCATCGAGCCGACAGGTTGCGACGGCGTTTCGGAAAGGGCCCATCGTCGCGACGTCGAGCATCTCCTCTGCGATCAATCCCCTGCTCGGGAGCCCTTCGAATTCGTGCGACGACGACAGTTGTGCGAGTACCTCGGCGACGCTGTTGCCCGACGTGTTCATCGCGAGTGATTCGCCGAGCGGGACGGCACTCTCGGCAAGATACGCCAGTCCGGCGGCGATGCGAGAGGGGCTCGACAGTTCCAAGGCGTACGCGAGTCGGATGGCGCCATGAAATGCGGCGCCGCAGAGTCCCGGCGACAACGCATCGATGTGACGCTGCAAGGTTGCTTCGGGACCTACATCATTGACAGACCTCGTGAAGTAATCGCAGAGGACCTCGAAACTGCCTGCGCGCCCGACGACGCTTTGCCACGTTTCGGCGCTCAGCTTCGTGTCGGCGTCGTTTCGCGGAGTGAGCCGTACTTCATAACGAGTGGCGAATCTGCGAAGCTCTTCACTCGATGCACCCAGTGCGTTCTTCGCGACCAGTGCCATCGGCAAATGATTGGTAAGGCCATTTGACGTCGTCGCGTCAAAGGCCAACTCCTCGTCGAGAAGATTCTCGAGAGCGTCACGCTGGCTGGTGAGCGCGGACTCGTCCATGCGCCGAGCGTATCGGTTGGTGATGTCGTCACAACAGGTCCAAATCGGCGACGTCGAGATCGACGACGCCTCCGAAGTGACTTCGGAATCTCGAGCACAAGGGACCTAAGTACTTTCTTTGGCGAAGCCAAGCGTCGCCATTTCTCAAAATCGTCGAGGTTGAGAAGCGATAAACAACACCAACCAGTGTGTGGCATCGCCCATCACTACTCTGTCTCAATTCATGTCGTTTGACATCGAAGATGACGATGGCGGCTACTAAATTGGGGATGTGCCTTACGTAGGGCCATTGTCGACCTCCCTGCCTCTTGCGTGTCGTTGTACTCCTGACACGACGCAAGTGCTTCCAACGTGGCAGACGAAGTCCGAGTTGGCGAAGTGAGCAACATCCCGACCACCACGCGCACGAGCACGAGACTCCAAGCGACGGCGTGGGTTGCGTGGGCCGTCATCGTCCTGGTCCTTGGTTCGCTCGGAGCCTTCTTCGGCGCCGCGGCGTCAGCTCGTGCCCAGGTCCAGCGAACACATCAGTCGCAGCAGACCTCCGCCGTTGAGATCTCTTCCGCCTTGAACCTCGCGATCCAGCACGAACAGGACCTCACGACGAGTGAAGTGGGATTCATCGTGGGGAATCCCAATGCGTCCGAGACGCAATTCATCAACTGGGTCAACGACGTGCAGGCGTTCAAGCGTTATCCCGAGATCCAATCCATCGCACTCGTCTCCAAGGTCTCGCTGGCACAGTTGCCGGCGTTCGCCGAACGGGCCAACATCAACAACGCGGAATCGCACGCGGCGGTTCAAACGTTCGCTGTGACGCCCGCCGGCAAACGTCCCTACTACTGTCTCGTCAACGTCGAACAGGCCCGCAAGGGGCTCACCGAAATTCCCATCGGGCTTGACCTCTGCTCGACCACGCTCGGGCCGCAGTTGCTCCAAGCGCGTGACTCCGGTCGGTCCATTTACGCTCCCGACCAACTTGGCGGGCAGAACGCCTTCGCTGTCGGCGCCGCGGTCTATCGAGGTGGTCAACATCCCGCGACCGAGCAGGCCCGTCGCAAGGACCTGATCGGCTGGACCGGTACGTCGATCACCCCGAGCAAGATCCTCGCCGTCGCTCTCTCCGGTCATCCGGGAACTGCGGTGGCGTTCCACTACCGGGGCAGCGGTTCCAACGTCATCTTCAAAGCTGGCGTCCGACCCAAGGACGCGATTTCGAGAACGATCAACCAACACAACGGTTGGCACGTACAGGTGTATTTCCCCAGCGTGGCGACCGGCGTGTTCGGTGTAGGACAGGCAACCCTCCTCTTTCTCGGTGGTGTCCTGCTCAGCGCACTCATCGGTCTGCTCATCTTCGTCCTCGGCACGAGTCGCTCTCGGGCAATGCACCTCGTGAAGGAGCGCACCGATCAACTCCAACACCTGGCGTTGCACGATTCACTCACGGGACTTCCCAATAGAGCGCTGATCCTGGACCGCATCGACCGCATGCTGGCGAGAGCGCGACGTGAACATCACGAAGTTGCCGCATTCTTCCTGGACCTCGACAACTTCAAGGACATCAACGACACACTCGGCCACCGCGCCGGCGACCAACTCCTGGTGAGCGTTGGCGTACGACTTCAGAGCGCCGTCCGAGAGACTGACACGGTGGGGCGTCTCGGTGGGGACGAGTTCGTCGTCCTGGCCGAGGGCGTCTCGCTCGAGGCGGGCGTCGACGTCGTCGCCGAACGACTCCTGGATGTGCTCGCCACACCGTTCATCATCGCCGCGAGCACTGCGCCGCTCAACGTCAATGCCAGCATTGGTATCGCCGAAGGTGACCGCGCGACCCCCGAAGAGTTGCTCCAAGACGCCGACATTGCGCTCTATCAGGCCAAGGCCCGTGGCAAGCAGCAGGCCGTGAAGTTCGTCAAGTCAATGCAGGAGTCGGTCGACAATCACCGCGCACTCGAAGTCGACCTTCGCGGCGCGCTCGAGGGCAACCAGTTCTTCTTGATGTATCAACCGACCGTCGAACTCTCAACGGGTGCCTTCACTGGCGTCGAGGCGTTGCTGCGCTGGGCACAACCTCAACGTGGCGTAGTGCAACCAAATGACTTCATCCCCGCGCTCGAGTCGAGTGGCCAGATCGTCCCCGTGGGTGCGTGGGTCATCCACGAGGCCTGCCGACAAGGCGCCCTATGGCAGAGTCGCGGCCATAACTTCGCCGTGTCGGTGAACATCGCGGCCAAGCAACTCGAGCGCGACAGTCTCGTGACCGACGTGCAAGAAGCCATTGCGGTCACCGGCTTCGATCCCCATCACCTCATTCTCGAATTGACCGAAACGGCGCTCATGCACGACTCGGGTTCCACCCTCGCCCGCATGATGCTGCTCAAGGCACTCGGCGTTCGCATCGCGATCGACGACTTTGGAACGGGTTACTCCTCCCTCGCCTACCTGCGACAGTTCCCTATCGACATCTTGAAGATCGACCGATCCTTTGTTTCGGGAATCGCCGATTCACGCGAGTCCGCCGCGTTAGTCCACACGCTCGTCCAGCTGGGCAAGGTCTTGGGCATCGAGACCATCGCTGAAGGAGTGGAGACAAACCATCAGCGCACCCAACTCGAGACCGAGAGGGTCGATAGCGGACAAGGATTCCTCTTTGCTCGACCTCTCTCGGTGAAGGATCTGGACCAATTACTCGATGACTCATCGGGTAGGCCGGAGTGGCTCAGCACGACGTTGCGCAGCCACGACGCATAAATTGTGGGCCGTCGCCCTATGGCCTCGGCCAGCCACCTTGGACCCAAAGATGGATTGACCGCAACGATCCAAGACGTCCTCGCCGCGGCTGCACACATCTAGGGTCGACCTTTATCCGAAACTCGGCCAACGAATCACGTCCGTCGCGATGGTTTGAGCGTTAGCGCCGCCAGAAAAAGAGATGCGTCACGCCGCTCGGGCTCGGTATCTTCTCCAAGTAGAAACGGTCGGCGAGATCGTCGGGACTGTCCCACAACCTTTCGCCGCGCTCAAGCTTGATTGGCGCCACCGCGAAATGCATCTGGTCGATGAGATCGGCGTCGAGAAACTCGCGCACCGTGGCGACGCCACCACCGAGGCGCACGTCCTTGCCATCGGCCGCCTCGAACGCCTGCGCGAGTGCGTCGTGCGGCGAGGCATTGACGAAGTGGAAGGTGGTATCTCCCAAGGTGATCGAGGGGCGCACGTGGTGTGTAAGTACGAACACCGGCGTATGGAAGGGCGTGTCGTCGCCCCACCACCCTTCCCATTCAAAGTTCTCCCACGGTCCGCGTTGGGGGCCAAATTTGTTTCGCCCCATGATTTCAGCACCGATGTTCCAAGTGAAATCGCGAGTGCAGTAATCGTCGAAACCGTAGGTCCCTCCAGGATCGGTTCGGTTGACCCAGTGCGCGGTCGCACCCGCCCAGGAGAAGAGATCGGCCGGGTTCGCGTGACCGAACGGGTGCTCGAGACTCTGCCCGACACCGGAGCCGTAGCCATCGCTCGACACCATGAAATTGTGCACGCGAAGCGCCTGGGGCATCAGATTTCCTCCTGCTCACACATCACCCGGTGAAGTCTCACCACTGGCGTCACATTATGGCTTCGCGAAGGCACACCACGATGCGCACCTGATCAACTATTGGCCTTGGTCCGTCGGGCGATTACCCGTCACAGGCGACGGGCTCCGTGAGCGGAACGACAAGCGACATTCGCCATTAACTACTTCTAGACAAAAAATAAACAACGCCACCAATCGGCAAGGGCTTTCATCAGGTACGACGCACGTGATACGACAATGGCGCCCATAATCTCGACTTAATGTTCAATTTCCAGTGATATTTTTTCATATGGGGACTTGGTTTTTGGCGCGGTGAAATGCACCACGACACGCAATATTCAATTGCCCGATATTGCGAAACGGAAAGGACGTGGGGCCATGGTTACAACCCTTCCCGCGCCAACGGGCCGCGAGGATTTTCAATCTGTCGCGTCGAGTCTCGAATTTCTCGACTCTCTCAAAACCGGGCTCATGCTCTTCGCCGTCGACGGCAGACTCATCGACTGTAATCAAGCGGCCGCTGACCTCTGCGGTCTCAACATCGATCACATCACAGAGTGGCGCCTGGGCGACTTCCGATACCAATTGTCTGAAGACGGGACGCAGCTCGCGCCCTCAGAAACACCGGCTTCCAAGACATTGCGAACCGGAGAGCCCTGTTTGGACGTCGTCTGCGCGCTGCGTCTGCCAAGCGGTGTTCGTCAGTGGCTCAAGGTCAATTCTTGGCCCTTCACACGTGATAACGCGCTGGCGGGAGCCGTTGTCTCCCTCGAGGACTTCACCTTGGCTCGACGGTCAGCGCATCTCCTCGCGCTCCACAAAGATGTCATGCAGTCCGTAGTGGAAACGAGAGACGAGACGGTCGCCCTTCAAACGTTCTGCGACTCAATCGTGAAGCAATTGGACTTCGATTCCGCATGGATTGGCATAAGTTCCCGGTCGGTTGACCACGGAATTGAGGTCATTTGCGCGTCCGGCCGAGTGGACACCGTCAACGCCTCCTTTATCTCCACCTCCGCCGACGTTGAGGAAGGAAACGGATTCGTGGGTACGGCCTTGCGCAACGGAACTACCCAGAGGGAAAATCAACTCTTGCAGAGCGTGAAGGACGCTCCGTGGCGAGACGTCAACGCGAAGGCCGGATTCAACTCGGGGTTAGCGATTCCCATGAAGGCGTTCGACCGTCGTGGCGTCCTGTGCATTCTCGACTCCCAGACCTTCGCGTTTGACGACGAAACCGTGGAGCAGTTGCAAACCTTGGCGGACGAAATTCAGTACGGCATTGCGCACCTGGACGCCGTGCGACAGCTCCATGAATCGTTGGCCGGGACATTGGCGGCCCTTAGAAACATGACGGAGATTCGCGATCCCTACACGGCGGGCCACCAAGGCGAAGTGGCGGATCTCAGTATGGCTATCGCCACCTCACTGAACTTGGACCCGAATTTGATCTCACTGATCGGCCAGAGCGGCGACGTGCATGACATTGGCAAGGTTGGTGTTCCGGCAGAGATTCTCACTCGCCCCGGGCGATTGACCGAGACAGAGTTTGAGTTGATCAAGACCCACGCGCAGCTCGGTTATGACATTCTCGCGTCCGCGAACTTACCTTGGCCGATTCCCCACGTGGCACTGGAACATCACGAACGCATCGACGGATCCGGTTATCCGCAGGGATTGCGTGGGGACAAAATAAGTCTGGCGGCCAAGATTGTTGCCGTCGCTGACGTCGTTGAAGCGATGACGCATCGTCGACCGTACCGAGAGGCTCTGGGCATCGACATGGCGTTGGCGGAAATCCGGAACGGCGCAGGAACGCTGTACGACGTCGAGGTCGTGGAGGCATGCCTTCAACTATTTGCTGACGGCTATCGATTCAAATTCGATAACGCTTTGAAGTAGTCGACCTTCGACGGAACAAACGCGGGCTCTTGCCCGCAGTCGTACGCCTGAGTTCGTCGTTTGCCGCGAGGACGCCGTGCAATCGCGGCCATCTGTTCGCGACAGTGCGTCACGAAAGATTTCCGTGCTCACGATTAAACATGACCAGTTCGGCGAAAGTGATGGGATTTCGAATTCACGAATTATCTTTCAATGCGTAAGGTATTGCCCGTCGAATACTCGTATTGGTTGGGCCGTACCCGGAGGATCAGCAGCCTCACCATCGGCCCTTTCGTCTCTCCCGGCGCGAAGCAATTCGTCGCGCTACTGTGAGCCCTTCGGACACCCCCGCGATGACGGAGAGAAGGAAGCTATATGGCATACCTGATCATCGGACTCTTAATCTTCTTCGTGCTCGTCTGGGCCGCCTACATGTCAAAAGCGAGCAAGGACCCCAATCGAAAAGTCAAAATGGAGAAACCGAAGTATCTCGGCGGGCCGCGTCGCTACGCGCGGGCGGGTCGTGTCATTGTCCAAACCGACGATCAGCGTTCCGAAATCATCATGACGAACCGAGATCGATACGATGCTTCCATCGACCGCCTCGACCCTCGCCACAAGGACTACAAGAAACCTGAATCTCAATAGATCCGATGCGATGGGTCGCCTTGAGGGAAAGTGCGTAAGGTGCCGCTTGCGTCTACAGTCTTAAGTCCTACAGCGGCGGAAGTCCGAGCGTGGTCCTGAGCGCATCAGTGAGAATCTGGTTTCGATTCAATTCATGCTGGAATCTATCGAAGGCGTCGCCACTCGTGTTGTAGTCATCCTTTGACCACAATGTGAGATTCCTAATCTGAGTGCGATCGCTCTGAATCAACTGCGAGACAGCTGATTTCGATGAGGCGGGCCACTTCTGGGACACCAAGTCTTCCGTGTCCAACTCGAGAGCCTTAGTCAACGAGGTCGCGACCGTGGACTTCATGGCGACTGACGTCGTCTTCCAAGAAGTAAGTTCGAGGTCAAATTGATTGAGCGAAGCGTCAAGTCGCTGTTCGTCATCCAAATACTGCCGTGCGTCACCCTTGGGCGCCGTGAGACTGAATGAGTCGTTGACGACAGGGGTCGGAACATTGATCGTGCCTCCGGACGAGACCAACACTTGGCCGTCATTGAGATTGAGCGTCGGCGTAGTCCCGTTCACCATCAGATCGCGAAAGGTCACTGTCGAGAGTTCAGGGTACGGAATGTCCTGGGACGTGTTCGTGGAATCGGTCGGATCTTCTTGAATCCACTCTCCTTGTGTGAAGGGAACCGACGACGGCATCTTGACGAAGGCTGTTCCCTTCAACCTGCGGGTCAGGTCGGCGAAACGCAACGACCAGCCCTTGGTTGCGCGCGACATCGAGACCGAAATCGCATCACCGGGATAGACCTCGCCAAATGGTTTCGGTGAGAAGCCGACTTGTAGGTCGCTCCAGAATGCTTGGTACTGGATCGGTCCATTACCGAAGTCGTTCTCATCGATGCCGATTTGAACGAACTGATTGTTGACACTGTTCTGGACGCCAATCCAGGTCGCGGCGCCGCCGAGGTCCGAACCACTCGCAATCTTGGGAACGCTCCACTGGGCACCGATGGTCGTAACTTTCCCAGACCAGTTGTAGCCGCCGAAGCCGGTGAACGGCACAACGATTTGGGCTCCCGGTGCCGCGATCTTCGCAGCCCGATGAGACGCGTTCAGTTGAGTAATGACGATGATGGCGATGACGGCAATCGCGAGAGCCACTCGAAAGAACCACGGCCCGTATTTCTGGAGTCGACTACGACCCGGCGGAATCATTGGCACGATTGTGGCACATCTCCGCACCTAGAGAAGGAGTGGTCCAACTGATGGGTCAAGCACTGATGGGTCAAGCACTGATGGGTCAAGCACACTTCGTGGAGGTGATGGGATTCGAACCCACT